>WLWD01006245.1_pt1 | contig 204709 bp, 156 predicted proteins | sample 6712731 | NCBI WGS metagenome assembly WLWD01 (sample SAMN12718690, study PRJNA576275) | sponge metagenome | isolation source: marine sponge | host: Mycale hentscheli | place: New Zealand: South Island, Marlborough, Capsize Point | collected 2014-11-01
AAGAGTAAGTAACTACTAAATACATATTGTTAGGTGATGTAGTAAAAAACAACTTTTTTTTTAATACCTGCAAGATTATTATAGTGAGAAATAAGCAGCTATTGCACAACATTTGTGAAAGCCTATTTGCCGGTAATGTAAAGCATGCGGAGTAGAAATGTCACTTCTAGCTTTAAATTAGGAAGCTTGAGGATTGTCTACTTGATAACTTAATTACTGGCACAAAAAACAAACAAACAAGCGAGCGAGACATGCTCACAACTCTTATAGTGGATGAGTAAATATGGACTCAATGTAATCTTTATGTTTTCCATTTTATCCTTTGACCCTTGTTTGAATTCTCTCCATTCCAGCCATCACAATCCTTTATTTCCTTGACCAACGCTCTGTGTGTATGTATGTTATGAAACAAGCTTTAGCCTGTTTGGGTGGCACCCACCCAATGGGCTGGTGTGGGCACCACATGGCTGGTGTGGGCGCCACATGGCTGGTATGGGCGGTATGTGATAGATAAGTTTAAGAAGACATAGCATCTGTTCCGTTGTGTAGTGTGTTCTCATTCTAATTTCACAACCAATACAAATTTGGGGTTTTATGTAAAATGAAAACACATAGAATGGAAACTGCATGAAAAAAGGGAGAAGTGGTTGTATTCTGTAGCCAGCAAAAGTACCAGAAAAATATTTTGAGAAGTGCATATTTGTATAGTTCTAAATCTTTTCTAAACTTGCACATAAATATTTCCTGGACGAATTTTTAAAACTGTATCTTTGTCACTGTTTTAATTAAGTTCTTATGATATAGGGCAGAGCGTATACGAATATGATGAAAGGTGTTATTGAACAGACAGAAGTTGGCTGTAAAATTGTTATCTGGCAATTTGTTAAATGTGTTTTCAGACAGAAGTTGGCTGTAAAATTGTTATCTGGCAATTTGTTAAATGTGTTTTCCTTTGCTGCTTTCTTCCTTGTCCTCCAGAGTCAGGGTAGAAGGATACTTGGAAGCAGACATATTCTTCTTCTTCTTCTTTACAGTGCACACCAGTGAGACGACCACTATTACAACTAAGATAGTGAGGAACAACAGGCCAGCAATAGCTCCGCCTCCAATGAACAGCATTGTCTGGCTATAGTCTTGATCTTCATCTGCTTTGCCTTTCTCAGTCAAAGCTCCCTCAGTGGGTCTTATTTCACCACCAGTCAAAGGTTCTTGGCTTGTCTTGCCCCCATAAAGAGATGCTAAGGAGGAAAAGGAGAATGATTAGATGTATTCTCTCTCTTTCACAGGCTTTTATTGAACAGTGCTGGGTTTTTAAATGTTTGGCTGTCACTGGATTCGAACCCAGGACCAGTAACACACAAGCACTGAGCTCCCCGACAACTAAGGGGAAACTAAACTTTTAATTAAGATTGTAATGACAAAGTATCCACTTACGTCAAACAATGATGAAGTATTTCTTGATCTGAGAATTGCCCATTTTTGTCCCACCCCTGCAAAGTAGCTCGTGCCTGTTTCCCAATTGGACTGAGGAAGAGTTCAACGGATGCTGTGTTGTTTTTCGGCTCTTAGTGGGCTGCGTCCAGGTGGTGGAAGTTAATGGAGAAGCACTGTTGGTTGTCCCAATGCACTTCAGATGGATGCCTTTCAGAGGAAGTGCACTTCCAGGTTGAGTTGGAAGATGAAGGATGATCACAAAGAAGGCACTATTTGCTGTAATAAAAGAAAATTTCAATGACTTATATTATAGCCTCTTCACTATCTAATATATATATCTTAATTAGCTGAATTAGTAAAAGAAGTCATTATGTCAATAATGCTTGATTTTAGGTATGAGTTAGTATCTGGTAGGCTTGTAAGTTGCTGACCCGAATCCTCTCCCCTGCCAGCTGGTATACTCACTGATTACTCCAGTTCTTCCACGGTCGGCTGTCATCCACGAGCTGCGGATGTCACACGAGTAGACACCTGCTGCAGAAACTCTCTGAGAGTGTCTATACCGGCTAATTCCATCGGCGCCGTTTATTCTCTGCAGTCTCAGGTTGAAGTCTTGTTCTCCAGCAGCTGACACCAGTGTCTCTCCTCTATGCCAGAGGACGGCGGTGGGTGGGATCCCTCTGGTGTCACAATGGAGAAGGTAGCCATCTGAAACTCTCTCGTAGCTGGACTCCACCACAAGTTCTGGGACTGGTTAAAAAAATGAATGCACACAATGCATTCAGACTGAATTGTGATTTAGTATTTCTACAAGTAATTATGCAATGTTTGCAGTTCCAGTTCCTTAAATTGAGTTTAGTGTGGCTATTTTTTTTTATTTGTATTCGTTATGGCTAGACAAGTGCAATTGGCAGATGTCCAGTAACTATTTTCCTCAATAAAAAAATGATTTGTACTCTCAATACAATATGGTAAGCTTGTCTAAGTCTAGTATCAACAAATAGCTTCACAGTAACACCTTTGACTAAATAATGACTACCTTACTTTTTCTCTTAATCATCCATGTACTGCAAGCACTCACCACTTCTGAACACTGCTGCAGACAGCTGGTGTTCCTTCAAGTTCTCATCCCGTATCCTGCAGGAGTAGAGCCCCTCCTCTAACTCAGTGAAGTCAAAGTCCACTCTGACGGAGTTGTAAGCAGTCTCAATGCCAGAAGACACTTCGCTTCCTGTGTTCCCCATTTCTCTCTCCATCTCATTTTCCACATCGTGCAAGCTCCTTGCGCATTTCCCCACAGAAACATTCGATGGATTTCTCCACTGAGCACTGCAGTTCCTGAACCTGTTGTTGCTGGTCTCCATGAGGCCAGACTGGCACAGGAGTTCTTTCGGTGCTCCTTCATGCTGTTGTACCACTACAATGCTATTGTTGGGCACTGTGCCTTGGAATATGCCTTGGTTCAGAGACATGCCTACACCTGTGGAAATATAATAATAACAGTGATTATGTTAGATATATTGATGTGAACATCACAGTCAACGGAACTGAATATTTTCAGAAACCACACAATGAAGGTGTGCATTTTTTTTTTTGTTTTTTTTTTTGTTTTTTTTTGTTTTGTTTTTTGTTTGTTTTTTTTGCTCTTTAGCAGTAGCTACACTCCAAGCTGAGAATTATTTGGAGCCAGGTTTCAGTTCACAAATTGGAGATTTTAAAAACCTAGAAGCATCACATTTTATATTGGAAGGGGCAAGCAGAAAGTTTGCTAAATAGACGTGTAATTTGCTCATTGGAGAGTTCATCATCGGAGGTTCCACTGTACTACACTTGGTCCCCAGTATTAATACTATCAAGCTAAATTCCAGCCTCCCCTCCTCCCCCATCCTTCATGGAAAATCTAAATTGTGTGAGGATAATCTTACCCGTCACTTGCTGCATGGTGAAGTTAGTAGAGTCAATCTCGCTGCCTTCTCTCACATCAGCAGTGTGGAACACACTGCATTGGAACAGGTCCAGACAGTGCAGGGGAGTGGAGTGGACCCAGAGGGTGGCCCAGCTGTCCCCATCCATCATGGGGTTCCTGATGGTGTACACAACCTCCCCAGTCCTGCGACAACTCACTCTCCAGTTGTAGTGGTAGGTGCCATTTCTGCCAGGCTGGTACTTGCAGGCAAGTCTGATCCAACTGGCGGCATTGAAAGATGGCCCTTCAGGGGTTGTTCTTATCACCAGCTCCGATTCTAAATGAAAAGCGTTTGTTGAGATTCTTTTTCAGTCTGATAAGTTGCCTTCCAAGTTTTCCTTACCTGCTTGTAGAAAGATTGATAAACCTATTAGCAGAAAGCATTGGAAAAAGAATGAAGTCATTTTCATGCAAATCCTGCAAGCTGGTACAACTCAGTGCCACTCTAGTTGCTTCTGGTCACTTCTATGATATCTTTTAGTATTGTAGTTGGTGCACTTTTCTTAAATGTCATCATTTATATGTCTTGGTGCTGTGTGATTGGAATGTTCTAAATTAGTTTTGCTGATGTTTGATGTAGAGGTGGTTGTGGCTGGTACGAGAGAGAGACGTAACAGAGACACTCCTACTTTGTTGGTTTAATAGCTAATGGATAGTGACTATAATTGCTCAATATCAGCCAATATTGTGCAAACTTTGACATGTGTTTGGTTGAAATATTTGGCATATCAAGGGCTTATAGCCGAGATGCAAGAGGTCATTTTGGTTACAAGAGCATAACATCATTCAGACTGTGCACATCAACAAATGGAAGACAGAACGGTATTTAAAAGAATGGAAAATGCACATTCAGCTGCTGTGGAAGAAGCCTATAGCCTTTGACCATTGGACAGATCACTTGGATGCCTATTGCACCGTTCAATTCTGTTCACATCTGCAGATAATTCTGCCGTTACATACATAACTGAACAATAAGAAATTTCACTTTTCAAATGAGCTATAAACTACTGAAGTAAGAAGGGAAAAATATTTAATTCTTCATTGGTCACTTGCAATTGGCAAAAGTAGCTAGCTTGAAGGCAGAGAAAACTTCTTCAAGATCTCCATCAGTTCCATCCATAGTAATTATATCCAGTGTTTTACACATCAATTAATAGCATAATTTCTGCTTTATTAGATTTATAGTTTATAAAATGGTAGGTCTTGGCACAATATAAAATTCAAATTTCCATATACATGCACATGCATGCAATGGATGATGCAAAAATTAAAAGTTAAAATAAGATTATACTGGGAATTATTGGGCAGGGCCTACTTGGGACCCATGGGGAAAGTTTTACACATGCCAATGAAATAAGCAAGCTAATTCAAAAGATCTGTGTAAGAGCTTCTTGTGTAGATAATACCGGCCCATGTGTGTCTACTACTGGTAGCCACTCTACCATGTGAGATCATTACTTGCAGGCGGAAGGAATAGCTACCGGTTGGCTTCGTAAAAGGTGAAATTAATGGGGAAGTTGAAGATAACAAGTATCTTCCCTTTTACAAGGTCATGACTCGAGCAGCTAGGCACCAGCTACTTTGCCTGTCACACCTATTAACTATCTGAAGACTTAACAAAACAATTAATTTATTTATTTATTATTATGAGTATAGCTTACGCATATAAACTATATTAAATCTTATGACAGAATTGTACTACGAGAGACTTTTGAATAATATTATAATACAACAGCATTTAGTTGGTGCAGCCTATGATAGCCATGGCATCCACACACTCTGTCAAGACCAGATGCTGTTTAAACATAAAATTGTCGACAAATATTGGCCAAAGACATGCAATAACATAATATTGCATAGCTACTGCTGTGCTGTTAATTTCTACTAACCAACCCTTGCATCACTAGCTAATAGACAATTATCTAAGCTCGTGTGTTATGCTGCAATTTAATGATGAATCAGTTGTATCACTTTACACCAATATAATAATATTCCCTAGACTTCTAATTAGAAGTCTGTAGGGAATATTACTTTTGAGAATAAACAAACCATTCTCTGAGTTGTGCCAACCCATCCATTGCTATTTTACAAATTCTAGTTTCAATGTTGTTTTTCTCCCCTCATCAACATTCCAAATGTATATCACATCTATTAAAACCTTTTTCTTGCTCACTGTGTGATGTAACACAAGATATTTTAAGCCAGCTAACAGCAAAGTGTTTTATCTATACAAGATTTTCTAGATAAAATTCTGATAAGGTCCATACATTTAGCTTGTCAGCAGCACCTTCAACTGCTTATGTATGACTTTACAATGCTCTCATTTAAAAAACAAAAAACGGAATTATGATCGTCTTTGTGGTTACGGCTTGGCACTCCCACAAGTGGGAAAATCCCTTTATGTAAAAAAATTTTTTTGTCCCCCCCCCCCCAACAAGTTGACATCTGCCAATAGGGAGGGGAGTTTAGCCAAGTCCATCTCTGTATTTAACCAAGTTGATTAGCATGAAAATATATATATATTTTTAATCTAAATGCTGTAATTTTGGGTTCAGCTTCAGCCTAACAGTATAGTGTGCATAACATGCAGATATTATATGCAATTTAGTCCAAATTGAAAGCATCACAAACACTTGATTAAGTCTTATGCCTACTAACATTACTTATAACAAGAAAATCAGGATTTTTTTTTTTAATTTCATCAACACTGTTGACAAATTGAAAAAGCTACTATTATTTAAACTACAAAACAAAAATGGGGAAAAAAAGCAGAGTTCTTTTCAGTTCTAATCTGACGTTGTATGTTGAGAGCCTACAAACACACACACATACACAAAAAAGAAACAAATAAACATCTAAAAATCATCTGATAAAACTTTGTACTCACTTTTACTAATGGGCAGTACATCCAACATCTTTTAAGACACTACACAGCTGCTATCATTTCCTCGCTGCTGTGGGGGATCCCCCTGTTGATAAAACCACACCCACAACAAACAACATGTGACAAATCTGTCAAGTATTCTACCTTTAGTGAATCACTTCAATGCTCAAAACAACATGTGCACAGAATATAGCTTTCAATATAAGCAACAAACAGGCAAACAAACATGTAATCTACCAGACATAGTTCGACTTCCATTTCAAATAGCAAAAGGTTTCGTACTCTCCTTCCCCCCTCCCCCCCTCTCCGTAACACATACTAGTGCTGTCTCAATTCAATGCTATCCCTGACTGACAACCTGGCTCACCTGCTGATGGAAGACATGCTCGGTACCATGCCTTGTGGTAGAAGTAGAGAAGCTGGTGGCGTGGCTTCTATCACCAGAACCTCCAGCCTCTTCAGACAACCTGGGGAAGGACAGGTTAGACTCTGTGAAGCCTACGTCAACACTCTCACACACGTGGGAGAAAGAAGCCACAGCCTATAAACACACACACATACACACAGTATCTCCTAGCACTTTGGTAAAATAAATGGTAATTGACACAGGGAAAAACACGGCATGTCTAATGAACCAAATTTCCTGTTGGTGGCAAGAGTGTGCATGCTAATGAACATAAACTTAATTACACATTATTGCTGACACATCAGTGTTATGGTAAACACTTCCAGGGAACATGGGAATACCTAATGAAAGTGGCTATGGGTGGCTGCCAACCTGACACCACTTCATATAAGGGGGGCGGGGAACATACAATTAACATTCCTTTTCAATTACCCGTAGAGAGGAACACAACTTCCTAACAACAACACGTGGAACAAATTGCCACCTACACCCAGAATGAAACTAAGGAAAGAGTTTCAAGTGAAAAAGCTTTCTTGTCCACCAATTAGCGGTCCCCACCCCTATCCCAAAACATTTCTCACTTCATTATCCTTGTTCACGAGCTTGGTAACAGTTTTTCCTCCTGCTCCCCACGAGGACTGGCTCTTCCAGATAATCTGCTGGGGTGGACTGTGGATTGCACCTCTAGCTCCGGCTGCCCACACCTAATGAAAGAACAACAACAATCACAACACAGGATAACTAAAGAGACTATGGCACACTATAAACTGCACAGCGAAACCCATCAACATCTCTAAACATCCTAAAACTCTGACTAATGCATACCATGCTTAACATTCCTATCAACATAAAACATTAACCAACTCACAGTCACAGCTGCATTCCCCTGCAGCTTGGACCTCTGGTGAAACTTGAAGACAGCTTCCCTGTCACCATCCACTTCGTGCACTATCTTGAAACCACCAATCATTTCAGTCTAGAATACAAATATTTTAAAATCATAGCTATTTATCAAGCAACACACACAGAGCTAACAATACACATCAGTTGAGAAGAGAAAAACAATGTAACGTACAGCAGTTGAGAGGTTCTTGATCGTTACAAAGCGTCCCTCTGCGTCTACATCGGCAATCTGGATGCAGCCAGCAGCACTGGAGCTCACAGTGGCAGAGGAAGATGGAGGAGGCGGCGCTGAAGCTAACAGAGCTGACTTGACCTTGGACTGCTTGATTGAACTTCCAGGGGATCTCTCTAAACGAGACCGCTTAGCAGAGGAAGAACCTTCTTCCCTGGACATGTAAGATGAAGTCCTCTTGCGTGGAGTTGGGCTAAGCTTTAATCTAAATGCACAAAACAACAAAAGCAGAAAGCAACTTTATAAATGAAGTAGTTAACTAGAAACTGTAAAAGCCCTGATGGAACCGAGACTTCATGTATTAATTCATCTTTAACGAAGACCAATGCATGGGCCATTAATTGTACTACCCTGCCAGACAACCATCAAGCCAACCACCCCTTACCTAGTCTCCTCCTCCTCCAGGAGTGCCCTGTAGGTTGCTATCTCCTGGTCCAAGCTGACCTTGAGATCAAACAATTCCTCATATTCCTTGAGCTTATCATTGTAGGATGCCCTAAGCTGACGCAACTCTTCCGCCAGCTTGCTACGCTCATTGGCATGATGCTGACGGAGAGACTTCAACTCCGCCTCTCTGGTGTCCAGCAAAGTCTCAAGCTTCTCAATCTATGCAAAATTAATAGTACACACAATTATCACAAGAAGCCTGCTACACAACACATTTGTATGACCACATGGATTAGGAAAGTGATAAGTTATTGGAGACAGTGAGAAAAAGACAAGGAAACAGATATTTCATATATGATGAGAATAAATCAAATAAATTTACTACTATAGCATCCATCATGATAACCACACTCTCCCCCCCCCCCCCCCCCCCCCCCCAACTCTCTCTGACCTTCTCTTGAAGCTTAGTCACATCTCCAGACTTCTCAGTCAAGGTATGATTCAAGCGGTACACCTCTGATTTCAGCTGTTCAATCACCTCTGAGTTTCTGGAACTCTCTTGCTCAAGTTTGTCAACCTACAGACAATACACAGACAGCACAGTTGTGAAGAACAACTCATAAAACACAATAAAAATGAATAATCTCCAACACAATGTTACAAATGTCTTTTTTAGTGAAATAAACTAATAACCAAATAATGGGACCTATAATTAAATGTACATGTGGGCTGGAACAATAATTGATTGAAGATGAATAAAATAAATTAGTGCACTAACCTTGTCTACGTGGGCCCTCTCATACCGGTCTTTGAGCTCATCAATCTGAATATCCCTATGCTCCCTCAGTTCATCAATGTCAATGTCTATGTTGCTGGGTTCATACGCCTCAGCATAGGGAATCAACTTGTAGTTGGATCGAATCGTATCCACCTCCTAGATAAAATAAATAAAAAATAAGAGAGAGTAATAAGGTCACACCTATTAAAAAAAACAGTGTGTTCAGCTATGGTCATGCGTTGTGTTTTTCTTACTATCTATGAAATAGAAAAACAAACCTAACAACAAAATGATAACATATGCTAGTTCCTTTAGTCCAGTGCTTCTAGCACCTATAAAGTGTCCATTCTCACACTTGCTACAATACAAAAATGTCAAGGAGCTGTAAAATTTACAAATGTATTTAATACAATCAGATACTAACACCCACTGGATAACTCGTTCTTCAAAGAGGGAAAGGCTAAACTGAGGAAGAGGGAATCCAGCACTTTTCTTTAGAATACTCCAAGACTCTTTCTCACCAGACAATCTTACCTCATTGTGCACTTTCTCTGCAAACTCCAGCTTCTCCTTGAGGGACTGTACAGTGTTCTGGTAGTCCACCTTCTGCAGAGTTTCACTCTCCAGGGCATTGCGGAGGTCCTGGATATTACCACGCAACTCTTCTCTCTCACCCTCGAGATCTTTCACCTGATGAATTGAATATCATAGAAACAGAGAGCATGGGATTATACACACACACATTGGGTAAGCAAAGGAATAAAGATTTACTATGCGACTTGTATGAAAGTAAACGAACCAGAACAAACACAACATTACTACACATCACACAGACAATTAAAACTAGAAATTAACAAGTTTCCAGGGATTATTGTGAAATGAGAAAGCATTATGAACTAATTAACAAACCAGTTGGAAAAAAAAAAAGAACTAGTTCAAAACAAACACTAACAGTAAAGACCTTTCAGCATTGCACTCAGTGTCTCTAACTATAAAACAAGTGAAATACTCACTAAACTAATAAATTAACTCAAATTTAAGAACTTCTTTATCCAGTGTTATTGAACACCTGAGTCAACTTATCAACCACAACCAACAAATAATGTAATTATGAATCTGCTAAGGATATTCACAAGTCATGGGGGCGTTACTAATGAAATTCATATTTCATTGGACCTGTCTGTGAAAAAGATAAATAAACCACAATTCAGAGACTCCAAAGGATAATGACATCCTTGTCATAACAAGATCAGCAGCTATTATTTCTAATACTATAAACAGCTGTAATAACTATTATAACAAGCAAATGCTCACAACTCCACCATACTTAATACAATTGAATATACAAGAGCTATCTTTTTCTCCATCTCAAAAGGTATAACATTGCAGACAGATTAGAAACAGAATAAGCCACACTAAGAAACTAAGTGGAATCTTAAATCAAATAAAATTAGTTTAAAAAACAAAACAAAAAACCCACAAAAACCAACAACTTAGTGCTGCACCAACAAAAGAAAGGCCATTCACCTGTTTCTGCAAATCTTTCGTCTCTTGAATCAAAGCCTTTTTCTGGGCTTCACAAGAAGCTGTGTTTCTGTCCGCCACTGCGAGACGTCCCTTGGTTGAATTCAAATCATCTTTTAGTTCAGCCAACCTATAGAGCAAGTTTCAGCATGTTACTTCAACAAAGAAAGTGAAGAAGCACAACCATAATCAATAGCAGTAGTTTTAGCAACTCACTCAGCTTCCAGCTCCTTTACTCGAGCAAGATGCTTAGAAGCATTCAGCTGTTGTCGTGCCTTTTCTTTAGCCGTTTCATCGATCAGTCGACGAGCATCTCTCAGCTCTTTCTCATAAAGCTTTTTCACTTCATCAGCCTCCCGTCCAACCCGAGTATTGACTTGCTCAATCTCATATTGCAGCTGGGAATTACGTTCTGTCAAAGACCTGTTCTTCTCCTTGTAAGCCAAAAACCTGTCGTTAAGAGAAGCCAATTCATCCTTCTCTTGCTGCCGCTTCAAGCGTGTAGGAGAAGAAAAGGAGTCTTCTTGACTCATGGTCAATTCCTGCGCCCGAAAATCATAAATGAAAGCTGCACTTGATAAAACTTTTAGTACAATCACCCCCAATATAGTAGACAAAATGGCGGCACGTACCCTTATTCCAAAATTTACCCACACACACCAGGGACCAAGTACAAAACTAGCATAAAACTAAACTTACAGTTCAGATCCGAACACTTGCTTAAATTGCGTCGGAGTCCCCACTTACAGAAGCGCTACCTGTGACGGGCAGAGGAGTAAGATAGCAGCAGCTACAAAGGGCACAATTTTTCCTTGCGGTTTGTCGCGTGATCCCTTACCCGCCAAAGCTCAAATACACGCGCATGCGTAATAGGCGACATTAACGAAAGTGGTAATGGTCGAAATCAGTCAGAGTTACTGCCTCTGAAGCCTTTCCAATAACATGTGTATGGACACTATCTGACTGTATGCATTCAGATTATGGCAAACATTTGCTGTCGTCTATGACTACCATAATAATTGCCATATTATGTGCTATATCCTGTATAATTGAAATTACCACATTTTGATCACCACACAAGGCTTATAGCGTTAATCAGCAACCCAAATTCTCTACCATACTCATTGTTTACATTTCCTTCACCTCAGTTTAGTAAATATGATCACCTGCTACAGGCATGTCTGAATCTGCCATCATGCAATCATGAGACTTTCAAGTATTTTATCTGTAATTAAAGGTCACAATAAGAACAAGACCATTAGACCAGTCAGTTTTCCTAAAGAAAACGTATCACACGAGTTCAGTACTTAAGTCTTCAGCCAAGGTGGTAGAATAGATTACTCTTAATGGAATAGCTGTGTCTTTACTACTCCAGCAGGGAATCCTTACAATACCACTGTCCATTAGCATGCACTAAAATAGAGTGAGGCCAACCACACGTGTTCTAAAAGCTTGGCATGAACCTTATGAACAATGCATGTGCATAAGTGAGAAATATATAACTGAGTAAGCATCCTTTAGTCTCATTCTCACTTATAATAATACCAGAAAGCTCTTCACTGTGTTACCACATAAATAATTGGATTGCCAGAAGATAGCTACTGATGTAAAAATGCTCAAAACAAATCAAAATCCTCTATGTCTGAGTTGTATTGAACTTGTTCCATGATCATTCATTCTATATTTAGCCACTAGCTAAAAATAGCCTGGACATACCTTGCTGAACCACAACAAGAACCATGTGAAGGAAAAGTTGGGCAATGGGCCCAAGAGTGCATTAATTTGTACAAGTTTATAATATGATTTTATATTATATGGCAAACACTACATTGAAGGCATAAAAAATAAATCTAAGTCATTGCTTGAAAAATCAAATATACCAAGTAACAAAAGTGTGCTTCATAATATTATGCAACTCTTCTTTTTTGATTCCTACATAACAACAACAACAACAAATCAACAACAATGATTAGAGCAGCAAGATAAATCTGGTAAGCGCACAATCATACCTCATTTGTCTCCTTTGCACTGGAATCACCAGAACTCTCCCCCTCTTCTACTTTTTCCACACTTTCTGCCTTGGCAGCAGAATCATCATCTTTCCCTTTTTCTTCCTGAGTACCAGGCTCTGGCCCTTCATCCTCTTCTTTGGCTTGTTCAGACTCTGGTGATGGATCTGAGGTAGCCTCACTGGCTTCTTGCTGTTCACTACTCTCAGTCTGCTCTACTGGCTGGTCACTGACCACTTCTTCTACTACCTCACTCATTACCTTCACAGAACAAGGTGTAGTGTAGTTTCAACACCTGAAGTTTATTTCTCACAGGACTAAAGTTAGCTAGGTGGTTATCACCAACTTGAGTGATAATTACTGAGTTTACAAAATAACCAACCAATTGTTAAGAATGGTAGCTAGCTAGATTTGATCTCACTACTGGAACCATCCTTTGGATCTGACCGTATTTAGTGGTTCAAATATCTCCCCAAGATATAACTTACTTTTGAATTTGAAGACTAGGGTCACTCAGTGAAATTAATGTCAATCAGAGAAATAGCAGTCAAGCAGTTAGCTCTCAAACTTCCTGCTTCCTAAGTTGTTATATGTGGGTCACTTCCTCCTGGGCATGTGACAATGGACTGCTTCCTTTATACAATACGAAGTAATTGCAGTCCAAATAGCTCGTGCCAGTTAGATCAGACTACACACTTGACACATATTGAAGTGCTAGGAGGAATGCAGTTCACATACAGGTGGGAGTGTGATGGCATGTTCAGTTACATGATTACTGAACATGGTTCCTCTGTATTGGCGTGTAAGCCAACTTACAAGAAACAAAATATTACCACAACTTTACATTTACACAGTTGGTTTTAATATGGTTTACCAAAAAGAAACTTTATTGTTAATAATGGTAGGAACTGACATACAAATTATGTCAACAAAAATGTCTTCTTGTAATAAGGAAGCATTTAATTTTGAGTCTTTATTCTTCAATTTCATCAGAGATATGCATTTCCAGCAACCATATGGCTAAGAAAAAGAAAAAGAAAAAGAAAAAAAATGGAAGTATATAAGAACTTTATAATGTTATTTTAACTAACCTATAGAATCTTCTATTTTTTCCCATTCTTCTAAGTTAGTTTGCAACTGCTCCATAGTTTCATAGTATCTTGTATAAGATCAGTTGAAAAACAACAACAACAACAACAAAAACAGTCATTACTCATTTGGCTAAGAGTCAGGGGCAATTACTTACTTAAAAAGAGTATCTCTTGGCCACAGAGTTTCAGCAGGTATACTTGGCAAAGCTTTTAAATGGTTCTGTACAGTTTTATCCCATTCTGTATGAGAGAGAGAGCCAGCTGGCTTCAATAAAATCTTTAATATTTTGACATTACCAACCTCGTGCCAATTTTTCTTCTCCAGCAATGAGCAAATCAATCTTCTCCTGATTGTTTGACCTATGATCATTAATTAAACTCAGAAAATCATTTAGATAAACACCAGTTTGTGACTACGTATATAGTAAATGACAACAAACAATCTTTATTAACCCTCAGCCAGCATGCGTGAGAGGGTTATAGTAGTCTGAGTGCTCACACCTTTGATTCATTTTGTTAGTGATGAAGGACAGGATGCATTGAAACAACCTTTTGACTATAAATTATATACATATTTATATATTAAGTTTCAATTTAACATAATTATATTGGCTATTGGAACAGCAAAAATTTGCTATTATTATGTATACAATATTAAAGAAAGCTGTTCTTTTCTTTTTCACTGCAAGCAGTTTCCTCATTGTTTGTGGCATATGTGAGTACTGTAACTTCAATTACACATCTAGAGTAGATGAGTATAGTATTTTGAGTAGCTAAGAAGCTTTCTATCTGTGACCATATATGAATGTTTTTCGTTGTGAGCCCCATCGTGTTTTGCTAACAATGCTTTGTCAAGTGAGTAATTCCTGCAATTTGGATTGTTCAAAGTGCCTGTTGTTATAGTGATCTCCTATGATTACCTCCATCAACACAGTGCCTGCTCAAGTCACTTACTCTAGTATAACGTCACGATCCACATCAACATCTTTGTCATCCACTGCAGACATCCTGAAATGAAAAAGGAAATATGATAAATGCCAGGAGTTTTAAATATTGTGAGAGTAACTATTACAAATGTATCAGAGAGTGCAGTAGCACTTCTATTTAGGGTTCCACCCTTTCCCATAGGGATAATACAAAATTTCACTTCACATTATATCTGGTTTCAGTCAACAATAATTCAACAACAGTGATTAATTGTCTTTTGGAGTAGTCTCTAATGATGCTATAATTCAATTTCTAATCCACAGAGTGCAAAAAAACAACAACAAAAACAAAGTTAAAATAAAAATTAAAGAAAGAAACATTAAAAAATATGAAAAAATTTAGGATTTCTCAAAAAAGGTGGGGATCAAGAAAGACAAAAGTCTTGCCCTAGCCCTAACCCCCCCCCCCCCCTCCCTAACTATGTCCCATGTCATGTGTTTGACAACTTTCAAAACTTTTGAAGTTGACAAATGGCAAGGCAGTGATTTAGCATTGTAGAATCACCATTCTCAATTTGGGCAAAGTTTTGTAATGCTCATCTTTTGAATTAAAAATTTGGCTTTAAAATTCCTTGCTGCTAAAGATTCGGTTTAATGAAGTTTGGGATGGGGTCGAGCACCGAGCTAACACAAAAATATGCGAGGGTCAAAGTACAAATGACATACGTACATCCCATAAACAAATATTCCCGATTTTCAATTGAGTTACCCCTGATAAAGTCTCGCTCGCTTCGCTCGCTCGCCAATTACAAGTTATCTCACCAGTCACAGACCTAGAAATACTATTTGTAACAATATCTTGTATCAAAGATATAATACAGCTATACATTTGTAATAGTTACTCTTACATACTTGCCAACTGTTCTGAAAGCTATGAGACTGTCCCTGATTTATCACTTAGCCACTGTCCCACAACAGAATTATATAATTATACTAGTTGTAAAACAAATAACAACAACATATCATAAATGTATTTAGGGTTGCTCTATCAGGGGTAACTCAATTGAAAATCGGGGATATTTGTTTATGGGGATGTACGTATGTCATTTGTACTTTGACCCTCGCATATTTTTGTGTTAGCTCGGTGTTCGACCCCATCCCAAACTTCATTAAACCGAATCCTCTGGTTTAACGATCATTACCAGTATCATACTAGAAATTGAATTGTTTACCGCTTTGAGTTCTTTTGCAGTGCAATTTGAACTAAAAAACTTGCCTGAGTACCATTTCTATGTGAGTTAGTGGCGGTGGTAAGTTAATGCGCTATTTGTCATAGCTATAAGCCCTACGCAACAGTATTTACTTGAATATTCATTGTCCACTAGACTAACCACAAAGGTAAGTCTTGTGTAGGTATGTCCGGTTGTGTGAAAGTATTGTGGGTTACAGCTACTATTATGAATACCACAAAGAAAACATTACTTTTTGTTGTTGTTTTTTCAATTCAAACAGTTGTGGGGAGTGGTTACTATGGCATTGAATCCCCTTTTCCGTATATGCATAATTTAAAAACTTGCCATTTTTTTTGAGCTTCTAAGTGCTGCTTGTTCAAGGGCCACTGGTAGTCAGAATGGCTTCTAAGGAAGCTACCAATACTTGGGTGAAGCTAAGATAGTAGTAATTCCATATTTGTTAACTAAAGTAACTCTGACCTTTTTTTCTTCTTTGTAACTGAGAGCTTTAACTAATAAGAATCCATTATTGTCATCATATGTTATATAAAAAAAGCAGGCAAAATTCATCATAATTATAACCATATTGTAATTTTAAGCAAGATAACAAGAGGCTCGCTCGCCATTTGTGCTCAAGCACATCACTAGTACCTTATTGTGCTGCCTCATACTGAATTGCCCAAGCTCAGTGGTACCCACAGATATACTAGTAGTTATTAGCAACCATCCAGATTATGGAGACACTTGGTGTATTATTACAGACTAACAAAAACTATTATCTATATCCTATATCATTATTACGACAGTTTGAAAGACAGCTCTAGTTGTAAATTCGAGTAACTGTGTAGTCAATGATGAGACCTAAGTGGATGAACTTTACTGCCCTGCCATTTGCTAGTACAAGGTTCACTGTTGGATTGGCAACCTTGCAGCAGTAATTTTCAGGGTTTGGATTGGAGTAGCCAACAAGTAGCTAATCCAACAATTGGCTGGCTGGGGTGAGTTTACAGATATAATATTGTATGACATTTGTATCATTCAAGGTGAGAAAGTAATGAGTTTTGGCTCAGCTATATAAAATTGATTAGCATGTTCTTGAATGTTCATGCCTAAAATAGTCCTAAAGTTTAAAATTTTAAAATGAAATTAGCATGTCAACTTTTCTTGTAGTTTCATTTTTAAGCATTATACTGTTTTAGTTTTAATGCAAGAAAGATTAAAACCAATTACAAAAAACAAAAGATCTCCTTCAAAGTTACATAACTATAACTGCCTATATTATTGTTAAATATATGGCCTACCTGGCTTTCTTCATATTAAAATGTTGCCGTGATATTTCAAAGCTGAGGTTTTTCCTAACTCGTGTTATCTCTTCAAATTTTCCAACAATCTCCCTTTTCATCACCAGCTCCTCATTTAGACTTTGAAAGTTGTTAACTACAACCATCACAAAAATATCAACACTTCTAATTAAAGTGCATAAAATGATCTTCTTACTCTTCTGAATTTCACATACCCATAAATCCAATGATGAGATTACGGAATAGAAATGATCCAACCAGGATCCACAGAAGAATATAGATCAGAATACCAATAGGGTTGACGTACTTGGAAATGTCCAGGTACACTCTATACCACTTATCAAGAGTCATCAATTGGAACAGAGTGACCATGGTACTGAAGAAAGTGCTGTAAAACATTTAGTTAATAATTACTAGCTATATGTCTTGCCATCTTACAAAAAACATGCACTTCTGTTTCTGTATTCCATCTACATGGAGGACTCAGGTAGACATTATGGTATGTGTTATTTCTACTCTTTTCAACAGATATACATATGCTTTATGCATTGACAATTTTTCCAGTTAATATTGTGTCTAAGCAGAATGCAAGTGACACTCTCTTATCTATCTATCTGCCTGGATGTCAGTTTGTCTGTCTGTCCATCAGTCCGTCTGTCTATCCATCTGTCTGTCTGTCATTTGTCCATCAACAGCACATTCAGAAATGTGCCAAGATCTTTTTGTTTCAAACTGGAAAAAAAACAAAAACAACTCACTGATCCATGTAAGAATCCATACTTAAATATAATTATGTAAGCTTTGCACTTGCTATGTTTGTAGTTAATGCAGCTTAGCAATGGCTATGGAATTCTTTCTGCCAGGAACAGGGGTGTTGGAATGGGTGTGGCCGTGTGGCCTTGGCCGCACCAATATTTTAGCAAAAAGGGGTGTGTTTATTAATTTACTACACTTTACCAGATCTCGAGGTTGTTGTCAAAATGGAGCGGTCGAAATTGAGCAGTTGATAAATAGCTTTTATTGATTATTTTGGAAGATATCCAGGAAACTTCACCAGCCTGGTCCTTCATAAGTGATCTTTTGGAAAGGCAAATGTTAGTCCAGAGGATTTTCCAGCATTGTTGGTTTGCAAAGTGGCATTTTTTGCACTTAACAATATGCTGATTTAATTACTTGCCACACATACTCGAAAATGTTTGAGCTATGATTAGAAAGAAAAAAAAAGTAGGGATTTGTAAATTCCAGTTTTTTTTATTAATATTTTGTTTTTGTCATTGTATTGTTTGCTTGATATGTAGTAGCTATATTAGCTATACAATAAATCTTTAGTTCATTTGATAAAAAAGCTTCTATATTGGCTTTTCTGTTAATCAAATTCATTAATTTAACAAACAAGTGGGTGTGGTAATGGCCACACCAATTCGATTGGCTTCCTACTTCTCTGGCCAGGCACAATAGGTGTTCACCCACAACTTGGCACTGTGTGTATGATTCATCACTATTGAATTAAAAAAAAAAAAATCTTACTTGAAGCACTCGCCATATTTGAGGTTACTCGGTGGATGAGTTGACTGGAATGCTATAACTCCCACTATAGCATAGATGTAGCTTACAATGACCATGAGCAGAGTGACAGAAGTCAGAGTCTACATCCAGGACCACACTCATAATGAAAGCAATAAATTAATTATATGACAATCAAACCTTCAAAGTTCTTAGAACTGTACGGAAAATAATCTGTAGTTTTGAAATTCTTTTTATCTATACACAAAAAGTTATTATGTATAAATAAATGGTATTATGACAAAATACTTGGTTGTTTGTTTGTTATACAAGTGCTTTAATTGTGTCTTTTATTACAAATTCAGATATCGTGATGAGATAATAGTTAAAGCTTCACTTCATAGGAGCTTGGTCGACTTATGAATTATATACTGTACTTGCTTACTATAATAAGGACTCTGAGGATACGAAATGCACTCAGCTCCTCTGCAAATATAGTTAAGTTTTCCAGTGCAAACGATTGCAGAACTGGAGATGTGACAGCCTAAAGATACAAAAACAAAATATGCATTACTCCTGCTTAATTTTAACAAGATACTTTCATGTCGTATAATTTTTTAATTCCGTTGTTAATTTTTGTCATCGCATCAATGCTGATAAGCAAAAAAAAAAAAAAAAAAAAAAAAGCAGCAGAAATGAAAACAGCAGTATTAAATAAGTAAACATACCAAACACACAGATATGTAAGAATACACACAAACAGAGAATGCCAGACTACAAATCTATGAGATGTGCCATTTTACCAGCAGCTACATATGTAAACCGAACAGCTGTCACTGTACAGCACAGATGGGTGTAGTAATTTACCACCAATGTAATGAACAGCTCAAAGAGGTTCCACTTGTTATTCCAGAACTCTCTGAAGTTGTCTATCCATTTTAGAATGATGCTTAAACAGAATATGATGACCGTGAGGATATCAATAAGACCAATGATTCGTCTGGTGGCCACTACAGCACCACTATCATTATTTGGAAGTTCTGTGAAGAAAAAATAAAAATAAATAAATAGATGGTTGCCTGCAATTCCTCTGATGAATGTGTGAGTAGATCAATATACTGGTAAATATAAAGCTAGTAATTGGAGGAGTTTCAAAGTTTACCTCGAAGTAGTCCAAGAGTAACGGCGTTTAATAGAGTCAACAAAAGGAGGGCATTCTGGAATATATAACCTTTTAGAGTCAAGATAAAATACCAATCCGATTGAACTAGGTAAGTAATGGGTTTGTGCTTATTCAAACATGGTACATATGTTATTGGACTACCACAGCTAATAAATAATTGATGCGAGCTGATGGCAACACCCCACCCATAAATACCATTATGTACAGAATTTACCTGTTAAGTACAACAGGCTATGGAAGTGCAATGAATATGATTAATGTACACCAATCCCCGCCTACTTTATAAAAGTTGTTTACCTATGCTTTTAGTGCATAGAAACAGCAAGTGGCTTAGCTAATTTAACAGTGAGCCAGAGATAGCAAGATGGGCAACTTAAATGACACTTTACTGGAAGCTTCACATGCTGGGTCTTATTTTAAAGTTTCAATCTTACTTGGAAAAGGAGCTCAGGTGAATTATGCCAAAAGTGGTACTGGAGACAGTGCTTTAATGCTAGCTAGTCAGAGTGGACACCTAAAAGTTGCTGGCTTACTCCTGGATCATCAAGCAGACATAAATCAGACCAACAACTATGGAGGTACTGCACTCTATCATGCTAGCTTCCATGGCCACGTTGAAATGGTTGATTTTCTGGTTCAGAAAGGAGCAGCTATTAACCACCAAATAACAGATGGGTCTACTCCACTCATGGCTGCTGCATACAATGGACACACTCTTGTAGTCATCAAGCTATTCTTGGACCATCAAGCTGATGTAAACATACAGAGAAATGATGGAGGGAGTGCCCTATTGTCAGCTATCTTCAATGGGCACAAAGATATAGCCAATCTGTTCCTGAAACACGGTGCCAAAGCTAACCTGTGCAAGAAAGATGGTTACAGCCCACTGATCTTAGCCAGTAGCCACGGCCAGGAGGAAGTTGTGGATGCTCTTCTAGAGAATGGAGCATCAGTTTGTGGCAAAACTGATAAAGGACAGACGGCACTTATTGAAGCAAGCAGCGCTGGACACTGCAGCATAGTACAGTCTCTACTTCGTCATCAACCAGACCTTAATGCTGAAAATAGAGAACACAAAAATGCACTGCTGCTTGCCATTTTGAATCGACATCCGCAAACAATCATCTCTCTGCTTGAAGCAGGTGCAAAGCTACCCAGTACTCACTTAGGTAGACCCAGGCATTCCTTCTCCAGGCCTCCAGAAACATGTGGAGCAAGAAGTTCAAATGGAGACTGTAGTAAAAACAAAGGAAACACAGGCTTAGAGAATGGAAAGCACATCGTAGTAGATCAAACAATTCTAAAGACAAATGATGTCGACACTCTGTCTGAGGATGTCCATGACATTCATGATGCTTCCCAAAGTGACGAGGATAAACCTGATATTTCTGGGCTGAAAATAAGTGAGTCTAAAACAAAAACCAGTTGCCAAATTATTGCTGATTCTGATGATTTGCAAACAAAAAATGAAGAAACTGTTTCTCTTGAAAATAACCAAATAGTTGAGAGTCAAAATGATTCAGAAATTAGTTCAGAGAATTGTGAGAGTATGAGTGATAGTAAAGGACTAGAAATTCATGGCAAAGAAAGTGAACAAAGAGATACTGAACAAGGCTCAACAAATTCCAGTATATTAGATGAAAGTGATGTGCAAGGAAGAATTCAGAAGGGAGATAGTCCATCAATGCAACAAAAAGAGAAACACCATAATAATAACAATGAAGTAAATTAAAGCAATGAGTAAACAATTTTTTTTCTCATCAGCAAAATTAATGTTCAATCATAGCAACTTACAAATTTGTTGAGTTCTATTGTTCATTTTTTTTTAATTTCCTTAAAATATAGTTTCAGAACTTACTATTTATTACCATAGACCCTCACTCATCAGAAAATTGAATTATTCTCTAACAAAACCAAATCTGGTAGCTATAACCTTTGCACTATTGCAGAAGGGTAAAGACATGTGACCCAAAATTTTTGATTATCAATAATTCAACAATAATAGTGGGAAAAAATGTTCAAATTTTGTGAGTTAAAAAAGTAGCTATGATAATTTTACCAATATTCATTTAATTTGAAGTTTGATTCCTCTACCATTTTATCCCTCCCTCCCACTATTCAGTTCTTTCTGAGTCATGGATTGCCTTCTCCTTTATTACCTATATCTCCTGCTATCTCAGGCTTGTCCTTCTATACATGATTGTGCACTTAGACTTTGTGAAGCTACTACTACTACTACAACAGCAATTCAGTGCCTTTGTAGGATATCACAGTGTACAATCAACCTGTGTGTTGGAATTCTTGCTCTTCTTCTATGGTCCTCTCTAATTTTTTTTTCATTTCTTTCCTCCATCTCTTCTTCCTTCATTTTTTGTTTCCTCATCCTCGACCTTTATATTTCCTTGTTTCTTTATCTCTCCATGAGCCAAGACAGTCTCTGCTCTTCTAGTCCCTTTCTCTTTATTTACGAGAAATACTCTCCTGTTTCTCTGCTACTCTCATCTTCTTTCCATTTATTGTTGTACCTGGTTTGGTTGTTGCCTTGCCAGTAGTCTAGTATAGCCAGGCCTTTACTTCTTTACAACTGCACTCTTGATTTACTCTGTAATTCAGTGTGAAAGCTGCTCTTCAGTTTCTTTGCCACTCCCATCTACTATCAATTTTTGTTGTACACCTGGTTTGGTTGCTAACCAGTTTGCCTTGCACTCTTGGCTTACCGGTAATTCAGCACTAGTCTATAAATATTGCGCATCTGCATGGTCTAGCTCATTAGCTCACAAATTATTCATGAGTATATACATTGTTGTCAGCGCTACTAAACACTACCTAGCTATTACAATATTATAATCTCAGACCAAAAGAACAAGCAATCTATTAGCTATAGTCAGGCATCAATATAGCTCAAGCAATGAAAATGGTACATATAAACACTGTCTTTATAAGACAAGAAGCTAAACAGGCCAGAAACACTCACCTGTATACATTTTCAACGCTAAACTTCACTTCTTTCAACTCCATTAACTTCGCTGAGGATAAGCAAACTACACCATGGGCTGCAAGAAATTACTTGCTCACATGATTATGACATGACGCTAGGGGGCGTTACCCACAGAAGCTGGTACCTACGCACTACTGAAAGCTTCGTGTTTTCTCAACAATTAGCCCAAAAAAAAAGAGTACACAATGAAAAGTCCTAAGTTTTCATTCTGAGTAAGTTCATACCTAATTGTCAGTAATCTTCAAAATCAGAGTGTGACAAACAGACAGGACGACTACTATAACCCTCTCTCGCATGCACGCTGAGGGTTAACTAGTAATAGTGCATTCTAAAAATGAAGGCATATAGACTGAAATGTCTCATGCAATTAGTATCACTTCAATGCTAATAAATGAAATTGTTTGTTGTTGTTGTTTTGTTTTTTTAGTTTCTTTTTCTGGTCCTAGAGTGCTCAGATATGAGAGGGTCTTGTGTACATGTAGATGATAGGTACTAATAGTTTATTTGCACACACATACACACACACACACACACTGAGAAGGATACTTTCTACCACTAGATTAGCCCATACTCCAAAAGGAACCTTTCTCCTATTAATAACCAGAATAAGTCGAGAGTCAATGTTGTAGGACTTGTTTAGAGGATTCCTCTTGCATACTTTAAACTTGATCATCTGGTCAGGAGATTCACTTGATAAAATTTCATGTAAAACCTTGCGATCTAAAAAAATTACATTGCAATACAGATAGTTTCAATCTAGTGTCAGTATAAAATATTATAAGATGTTATACCCCAACAGGAATAGTTAAGCATCTAATAAAACATGTTAACAATATTGAAAAGATGATGTTTTGAAATTGAAAAGTGAGGATTTGACTAACCTTTTAAAGCTGGTCAGCTATCTACGTAGTTCACTCACTCAGTTATTGTTTGATATAAAGCGATTAGACATCAAGCAGTAAATTATTATAGTTAGCTACCTAGCTACAATTATGAAACATCTTGACAAGTCTTAATAAAAATTTAACTGGACATAAAACATGACTTTTTAAATCTTACTTCTTACATCAGTAGTGTTGTACACTGGCACTTTTCTTTTCCCTTTTTCACTGGTTGTCTCCAATATTTGAAAATCTTCAATGAGTTTAGATCTGAAAACTTTAGCCCTGTGGCTCAAACTTTCAAGTCTAGTCGCAGCTGCAGCCTTTCTTACCTTAGAAGAAAAGGTCAGGTCAAGCATTGCCACCCACACTCTCTCAGCAGCTGCCAAATGCGTCTCCTTGGTACGAAGGCGGCCTCCGTACAAAGCGCGCTGGCCCGCCGTAAGAACCAGACCCGCCCCACACGTTTTAGCGCGCGAAGCAGCAGTGTCCGATAGAGGAGCGAGAGAGTAGTTTAGTTGTCCGGCGCATGCGGCCCAGCTTTACACCACGCGCGCCAGACGACTAAGTGTGCTCCAGCAAACGCGCACGTACCTCCCGCAATAACGAGCTATTATTATATTTATAGCCCGTTACCCGAGCGACCGCGCTTGTTATTAGCGGGGAAAAGTATAACATATATTTTTTTTAGGTAAAAGATCAGTAATACAAATCATTCAAGGAGGTAAAAGATCAGCTATACAACTGGTAAAAAAACAACAATAAATATACAAAAAGTTCAGACTACACCGTCCAGGGAGGGGGGGGGGGGGGGGGGTATGGTGGGGAGACGTGGAGCCACAGGGAAGCATTGCCCCGCCAAAGGTCACTGCCACGCGGCCAAACAGGTGACTGGTAGTTGGGGTGGAGTCAGAGGTGCCGCAGCGATTCTCAATGGCCTTGCTGATGTTGGTGATGGTACGGATGGTGTCCTCAGCCGTCTCAGCCACCAGAGGGGACGAAGTCCGTCCCGGAAGAGCGGCATGCTGAGAGGTTGGCTGCAAGCTTTCTCTGCACACCAACTTGGAGGGCATGGCCAGGTGTTGTTTGGGCAGCCTGAGCGATGGTGAGCTCCCGTATAGTAGTTTACGCGTCCAATGTTCGGCGTGCGCAGTTGTCCATTTGGCGTAAGCTAACGAATATTGTACTAGCTACAGTGTAGGACTGAGAAATGTTTGCGAGAGAGAAATAGCACTTTGGTATGCCACTGTTCAACTAGCCAACTCAACTGGGACAATGTAAAGTTTGCATGTGATTTACAAATCCCGAGACACGAGGGCGGATCCTGAGTGGCGTGGGTGAATCGCAACTTAACCGATTATTTTGGTCTATAACAAATAGCTCTATTTATTGCTCTCTCCGGACATTTTCCCAATTATTTTTAAATGGTTGCTACGAACTATATCGACTTTTTCCCTTCGACGACTAGCGCAGTCGTTCGGATAATGGGGTCATAGAGTTGTCCAACACCAAAACAAACTACAGTAGTTATTTGTTAGTTTGCCACTCCCTTAGTAGAAAAACCCTTCCCTCCAGCCAGAGCCATTGCCGCATCTTAATTTTAAGTCAATAGCTTTTTGTCTTAATTTATCTTGACAGTCATAAAATCAATAACAACTACAAAATTAACAACAACAAAATTGCCTTGCTGAAACTGATGATAGATGCTAAACTAACCAGAAAAAATAAAACACAATTAAAAAAAAAAAAATTACATAAGCAATAGCGGTACATAATGCAATCATTGAGTTTTGCATTCTTGTTGCTGCTTTTTGTCTTTATCTGTTTCTTTCCACACAAAGTTTTGAGATTTAGGTTTTGCATCTGATACACTAGAAGTTTCAGTTGAATGGATAGCAGCTACAGAAGATAATGGTGGTGCTACAGAAGGTTCTTTATTGGTACAAGTTGAATCTCTAGATGAATAAAGAATGTTTTCATTGGAAGAACTGGCTTGACTCGCCTGCTGTGCTACCACATCTAATAAGCACACAACAATAATTTTAGCAATATTTAGAAATAGAGCGTGAGATAATAGTTACACAATCGTTTCACTAATTAACACACTTATGTTTCTCCAAAATACTACTACTATTATTATTATTATTATTATTATTATTATTATTATTATTACTACTACTACCATCTTCGTTGTGGAAAAAAGGATTAAAATATCTGAAAATTTAATTTTGATCTTGCCAACTAGTGTACGATCGGTAAGAGAAATTTAGGGAGTCAACATTGTGTAAATATGGCGAAGTAAATAAACTACTATGGCAACCTTTTAATAAAACTACAGCTTTACCTTCCTTCATTCTTGCTGCAGCTCTACAAGTACAAGCTTCTTTCATAGAAGCATACTTTATCCTAAACATGTTCCTTTCATTTCGGAGTTTTTGAGATGCAGCCCTAACAACCACAACAATAATATATATTATATAAACTAACAACGTCTTTCCAATGGATTTTGAATTTTAAGAACATTAATATATCAATCCATTCTGAATGTGAAGAGTAACTAGGTGCCCTAATGATACCTAGTCAATCCTTTCAATCTTACTGTTGGATACATACCAAATAAAGAGTTGCTACAAACTCACTGTATTGCAAAAGTAAAAAGCTTATTTTAAAATTGATACCAAATATGCTGGAAATCCAGATAATTAATTATAGCAATAAAGCCCATTGATAACAGAGAATTTGCACTGACAAAAATTTTAAAATAATTTCAAAATATTAAATACAAAGCCAGTTAAAAACAACAACAACAACAACAAACTACATTACTTACTTTTCTTTTCTTGCTTCCTGCATATATTTGACATATTTCTTATTCAATTCTTCCTTCTCCATCTTAGCCGTATCCAACTCATACCTTAGATGATGGAAAGCCATACCAGTAACTGCCCCAGAACCATCCACAACAGGCTCAGTTGAAGCTATTATAGCATAAGAATTAATTGTTTGAAGGAAAAGAAATAGTTGTCACAAATATATCATTATTATGAGGAAAAATTACAAACAAACAAAAAAACGATGATTACATATGCAACATACTTTTTGACACAGCAGCCATAGCTTGGTACTTCTTTTTCAAGGCTGTGTTTTGATTTGTAAGAGCTTCTAACCTAAAAGTAATAAAAATTATATTAAAAAATAACATTGATTGATACATCCAAATTCATCGTTAACTCTTGAAAGAGCTGTTAAAATCACATCATTATATCAAGACGATTAAAATGTAATTAAAATTTTATTTCTGATGATGAAAATGAGAATTTCCTTTCTTGATGCTCACACTTTCCACATGAAAATTTGGGTACTACGGCTGCTAATGTTATGAGAAAAAGGTGCGTAATTCCTGCTCAGCTCATGAATTATTCATATGAATACACACATCATTGTCGTTGTACAAGTGTATTATTGGTGAGCAAGCGAAGCGAGCAAGACGCTCTCAGGGGTAACACAATTGAAAATCGGGGATGTTTGTTTGTTTATATATGTTTGGATGTACGTATGTCATTTTGTACTTTGACCCTCTTGTACTTCTGCGTTAGCTCGGTGTTCAACCACGTCCCAAACAGAATCCTCTGGTTATTGATCATTACCCGTATTACCCTAGAAATTGAACTGTTTACCGCTTTGAATTCTTTTGCCGGTGCAGTTAAAACTAAAAAACTTAAAGGAGTTGCACTTCTATTCGAGTTAGTAGTAGTAAGTTAATAGCTATTTGTCATATTTTTTAGCCCTACGTAACAGTATTTATTTGAAAATTCATTGTCCACTAGACTAACCACGAAGGTAAGCCTTGTGTAGGTATGTTCGGTTAAGTGTGAAAGTATTGTGCGTTACAACTACTACTTAGCTAACGAATATCGCAATGAAAATGTTTAAATAACGTGACTTATTGTTTTTTGTTTTTCAAATTCAAACAGCTGCGGGGAGTGGTTAGTATGGCATTGAATCCCCTTTACTGTATGTACGTAATTCAAAATCTCGACTTTTTTTTAAGTAGCTTGAGTGCTATAAGTTAAAATCAATCGTAGTGTAGTTTTAGGTTCGCTTACCATTTGTGCTCAAGCACATCACTAGTTATATAAATATAAGAGGAAGTTGCTCTGATATGAAGCAAACTCTAGTTTGACTACAGCCAGTATCAGTATATAAAATGTATATCTGTTTGCATTTCTTTTCTCTTCATAGACATTATATAATATAGTTTTTAAAATATTTAAAATTTCCCTGACAATTCAGCATTGAAAGGATTAATATATTGCCCTTTTAATTGAACAAAAGCTTATATTATTATAACTGGGTAGAAGGTTCTGGAACTGAAATATTTGGCATGTATGCTAATAATACAATTAACCCATGTTTATCCGGGTAGTGTTGGGCCAAGGAGTGCCCATAAATTCAAAAATTCCCATATCTTCCAATATGCTATTTATTTCATATAATTACTACCATATTATATTACCCACTGTCTAATTCAGAAATTTGAAAACCTCACCAAAGTTTGTGGGACTTCATAGCTACATTTTGGTGTTAGCACTCCTAATTTGCAAAAGTTAGTACATCAGGTCCTACGGTGTGCTGTGGTGTACTTGCTAGTTACAAATACCAAAGTGTTGTGTTCAGTTAGATCAATTTTCAACACTATCCTCCCACTGGGATTCCTTGAGACTTTCAATATAAGTTATATAGAGCTATTCTGTATAGGAAACTGTTGAGAGAGCTTATTGCATATTTGTCCAGGATACACTAATTTTTTTTTCCATAAAATGCCTGGAATACTCGTTGTTAACCCTTTCGACGCCGATTTTCTTTAACACTTCGGGTGCCTTTTAGAATTAGAATTTGATTTTTGAATCTCTACTGCAAAGCAACCACAAAAATCCACAAACAGCCAGGCATATAAAGTAGGTAGCTATAAGCCTTATAACTTGCTTGTAAGCAAATAAGCTTTTAAAAGCCTGAAAATGAACCAGAACAAGTCCACCTTACAGCAGGTTTCGAGGAGACTCCGAGGAACTAGCCCAATCAATTGCTCTCGATGTCCAGTAGGAAAAACTTTATCCATATTCTTCCAAAATGCTGAGAGACTCTCTAATAGGCTTCATAATTTTGAGTGTTTGAAGTCCATAGGCAACAAAAAAATTGGGCGCTCGACGTCCTAGAAATTCTCGGTAAAAAAATTTCTCGATCTCTGTCTTCAGACAATTAAAAAAATACGTAAACTGCCTGTATGGGTTCAATATTTTTTTATAAGGAAGTAAAACACCTACTTTACGTATAAAAAAGAAATGACAGTTTAATCTAAAATAGATTTTTTTTTTTAATTCAGAGAATGTGGACCCATTCTCGCCCGTATATATGCAGTTACGGTGTCAAAAGGGTTAAATAGCTTCTGTAGGCACAAATATCTTCTGCACCTTCTGGACCACTAGAACCACCTGACTATTGAACTAACTTCTAAAGGCATATAGCATTTGAGTGAGGCTACACAAACGTGAATAAAATACGATTTTCCCTAGGTATTACTTGAAACTGTCATATGGTGGTTACAGCATTAAAAGTGGGTGAGGCTTTGCCAGAAAAAGAAACTTCAATAAACAGTTCATTTATAGTTTAGGAAGCAAGAGCATGTATAGTCATACCAGCTATTGGACTTATTTTTTTATACAACACAGTGACCACACTATATACTATTATCATTACAATGCAAAGAAGAGCATATTACCAATCTGCTAATCATGGGAAAACGTGAGAGAATTATGTTATCAGCATAATTAAACATACCAGTGCAGGAAAAGTAAAACACATATGTAATTAAATGTTCACATAGCTATGTGCCAAATTTTCATGGACCAAATTTCCATGCTTGCATCATTGAAATCCAATTTGATAATACTGGGGTGAAATCCTGGTAAAGGCCAGTTTGATGAGTAAGACCCACGATAGCTAAATATTGCTGAAAGTATATTGCTTAGCCACTTAAAGCTGTGGTTAAAAACTAGTGTTTTCAACCTTATTCCAGGACTTCATTACACTATCAATATTGAACAAAAATGACACCATTTATGCCACTATAAAAGTATAATTGCACATAACTCTTCTAGCAATCATTCAGAACTTACTCATGCTCAAGCTGGTAAACATGGGATTCTAACTTTGTTTCCTACATTGTCACAAATACATATTCTTATCAGTGGTGTGGAAATTAAAGTAAAAAATCACGAAACATACCTTGGACAACCTGGGTTGATAATAAGGCACTTCCTTTAACTATAAGTCAAATTTAAAATTGAACCAATAATTCTACTAAAATTTGTCAATTTACTTGTAAATCCAGTTTATAGTTTTCTGTCCCTAAGTTCTCCTTGTTTGAACTTTTATGAAGAAGTTCATTATAGCTTTGTCTGTACTGTTCACATTTCAGCTGAAGTGCATCAATTTGTTGCTTTGCAATCATGAGTTCTGCATCAGAAGTTCCCTAAAAAAACTTCAATGCATGTTTTACTCCAAACAATCAGATTAGACAATTTACTTGTAAATCCACTTCATGTCTTTCTTGTTCTAAATTGTCCTTGTTGGAATTCCTTTGAAGAAGTTCATCATAGTTCTTTCTCAACTTTTCACATTCCAGCTTTAGGGTAACAACTTGTTGTTTGGTGACTTCCAGTTCTGCATTGGAAGTAACCTGCATTATATAAAATACAATGGCTTATTCCTAACTTATCACTTCACCTAGCTGCATATAATCACACACACAATCACAACTGCTGTATACATGCTCAAGATTGTACATAAAAAACTGTATAGCCATGTAAATAGTTTAATGGAACATCACTAGTATAACAAGAGCACTAAAAGTGCAAACCCTCAGCATTATTTAGTTTGTTAAAAAAATGCAATAATTTGCATTTTATAGTATTGGGCGATTTTCAATTTATAAGCAACGATTATTCCCATTTCTGAATATCTAAATTATCCCGATTATTGCCAAAAAGTTAAACAATTTTTTTAAATCATTAAATGTTTAAATAAGTAACAGTACAACATTGATGAAATGATTTTTCAGATCAGAAAGTAAATGGTTAAATACCAAACAAAAATAGCGATATGAATTGGAAAAATTGAATCATATATTCCTTGCCAGGAACACTAGTTTGTTTACATTTTCTGGCAGCAGGCGGCTGCGACCATTCGTTATGTGACCTGCCAGGCTGAACATTCTTTCAGAAGGAACACTTGTTCCACAAACACAGAGACATTTTCTTGCAAGTTGTGCCAAATGAGGAAAACGTGAATGTTCTACTTTCCACCAATCTAATGGATCTGCATCCATTTCTATAGAAGCCATATCGAGGTAAGAAGATATTTCAATATTTAACTTCTCACGTGGAGAAAGTAAATCACTCTCATGATTAGGCTGTTCTTCAATATGTGACAGTACTGCTGCTAATCCTTTTACATTTTTTTTAGGTGGGGGTGATGTCCCGGCAGCTTCAGGTGACGATTCTGTGGTTCCAGCATTACAAGCCATTGATCTCATGCATTCATCTATTATATTCTTGAATTTATTTCTTCTTTATTTTCTAGGTGCCTATTTTTGAATCTTGGATCCAAAAAACTTGCCATTGAAAGAACTGCGAGTCCAGTGCTGTCACTGTATCCGCCCTGCAAATTAGATAAGATTTTCAATTTTAATTCACTTCTTAAAGAACTGTCACCACTACCAGGGCTCAAGCTGTCCTTAGCATGCTTCAATATAGTGCTGATGCAGTTACTTGTTTTTCTCCAGCAAGTGCATCAGTTAATACATGCAATGGTTTCAGAACATCAGCAAGTGTTTCTAAGGTAGTAAACTCTGTATCGGTTGGCATTTTATTCCAATATTTCCTTTCTCCTGCTAAAGTAGCACTGACAGCTTGTTATTGTTCTAGAATTCGGTCACCATAACATAAGTTGATTCCCAGCGTGTAGGTACATCACCCATAAGCTTGTGTTGCTTTAGGCCTAATTCTTCCTGCTTCTCCCTTAAATCTCGATTTTTTTTTCCAACTGCGATGAAATAGTTCAACTAAGGCATGACAACGAGCTAATGCTTGTTTCACATGAGGTACAATAAGAGCCTTTTTAATTGCCAAATCCAAATTGTGGCCAAAACAGCTTATTCTAACACCTAAATTCCTAAGAGCTGCCACAACATTAGCTCCGTTAAGTGGTAATTGCAACCACTTTGTCTTGCTTAACTCCCAATTCTCTAATACATCTAACAAAGCATCACTTATATTTTGGCCAGTGTGATCATCATACATCGGAACTGTATCTAAACAAAATGACTTCAAATTCCACTCGTAATCTATAAAATGAAGGGTAACAGTTATATATGGATCACAAGATCCACTGGTCCAAAGGTCGGTGGTTGCAGCATAACATTCAACCTTTGAAACAAGTGGCTTAACTGTATTGGCTCTCACTAAACTATATAATGCTGGTATTTCAATTTCAGAAAAATGCTTTCTTGTTGGAATTTCATATTTTGGATTTAACTTTGAAACCAAATGCTTAAAACCCGGTTTACTTACAGTAGAAACAGGAATGGCATCTTTAGCGATGAAGTAAGTAACAGCTTTGTTTATCTCTTTTGCCTGACAACTTTTAGCCGGGTACTTAGCTTTTCTTGCAATAGTAACTTCAAGAGTAGGCTGTGAATTGCTACTACACTCACCCTTTTTTTGGATTTTTTGTGTTTCTCTTTTTGACGACGGTGGCTCCGGCGACATTAAGCAAGTTGGCAGACATTTTTTTCACCTAGGGCTTCCAGCAGGATTGTATTGTGCGCATGCGCAATTATCGTCGGGAAACACGATTAAATAATCGAGCGGCCATAAAATTGCGGTATAATCGGTAAACCGGTTAACCGCTCAATACTAATTTGCAAACGAAGTCACCACTGTTGAATAAAACACGTTCTTTAATTTTCAGCTTACAACAATAATGATTTTTTTTTATTTTTGAATAAAATTTAGCTAACATATATGTTAGCTATGGCTTAGTGTGGACAACTTCAGCGTAACAATGTAAAGAATGTATTCCTATATAGCTGATGTGTGGCTTTTCAGCAACCAAAAATCAGCACTGGAACTATAAACTAGGCACGGTAAAAATTGTACGCTCATGTGAATGCACGTAATTCTAAATGCAAGTAATTTAAAGGAATGAATGGGCGTGGCCGTACAGCAGCACATTGAAGCGCATGCCTTTTCTCTTGTTTTCTAAAAAAACTAGGCCGAAATTAAAAAAGTGGCAAATTAAAGAAACTTAAAATGGTGATCTAGTTGAGATCCGCTGTTGACAGAGCGACAGACAGAATGAATGACAGACTACTGTAACCCTCACGTGCATGCGTGCTGAGGGTTAATAAAGCACCAAAGGTGCAAACCCTCAGCGCTACTATACAGTATCTAGCTATTACAAAATCATTTCTCAGACCAATCAGGTATCAGTATAGCTGTGCAATGAACTGGCAGATGTAAATGTGTCTTCATAAGAGAAGCTTAAACATGCAAGTGTCACTCACCAATAGTTTTAATGTGAAACTACAATTCAAGCACTCGTTAACTTTTCAGGATAAAGCAAAACTACTGCATACTGCAAGAAATTATTTGCTCACATGATTATGACGTGACAAAGGTGGGCGTCACTCACAAAAGCTAGTACTGGGCTGATAGGTTCCCATTTACTCAAAAGTCTGCCCAGAATAAAAAAAAGCGGAACAATATAAGGTCTTAAATAGTCTTTTGGAGTAAGTTCATATCTAAATCAATAGTTAAATTGTCAGCAATCTCCAAAACCAGAGCATGACAGACAGACAGACAGACAGGATGACTACTATAAACATCTCGTGCATGAGTGCTGATGGATAATAATCATAAAATTTAATCCTAATTACTGCCTTTATTATTATTAACAGTTACTAGAAAACTAAAGCACTAAAGGTGCGAACCCTCAGCCCTACTATACACTAGCTCGCTATTGGCATAACTTCAATATGTCGATATGTAGCTTGTGCAAAACAGTAGACGTAAATGCTGTCTTCATAAGAGAAGAGAGACCCGTAAGGGACGCTTAACTCACCAGCAGTTTCGACTGTAAACCACCAAAAACATAAAACAAAACTACCGAGAGTAGCAAAAAATTATTTGGATTACGTGATAATAAGAGGCATTACTCACAAAGTTTATGCTCATATGGTCAAAAATAACCAGAATTTTCTGAAAAAATAAGTCAAAAACAACAACAACAACAAAAAATTTGGCACAAGGGATTTTGTCTAGAATATTTGCCTCTTTCAATCCTCGGAAAGCCGCCGTCTTTGAGACTGCTGTTGTGTGACAGAATAACCAGACAGACAGATGAACTGAGTACTATAACTGTCTCGGTATGCGAACTGAGGGTTAATGATCAATATTACGCTAACCTGGTAGGACAATTCTTTTTGTTGTAGTTTCTGTTTAAGGTCCTCAATCTGGAAAAAAAAAGAAAAAAGTAAAATGCTTATACAAATTAATTACTATTTCCCTCAAACATTCCATCCTAATAAAAGTTCCCAACTCTTCAAAGTCCACCTGGACTTCATGTTATAAATATAATTCATTAGATAGGAGTGATATTCTGCGGTATCCAATTAATAAATTTATTATGTACTGCTCATATGTGAATACCATAGTAATGAGTTTATAGTGTAATAAACACTTGTATAATCTGGGGGGACGTAATAACCCAAATTGATAACTCTGAACACAGGTGATAAGGGAAAATACTGCCTTAAGCCACATCCTGTTTACTTTAATGCAAATAGCATAAACAATCACATATTCACACAACAATTAAAATGAAAATACAAAACATTAACAACAAAACAAAACACAACAATAATGCTGGAATAATATGGAAAGTGTATGAAACATCCTTATAGGTGGAGCCACACTAGTTAGCCATTTGCTTACATTTTGTTATCCCGCTACCTAGCTATTTGCTTATTGATTTTACACCCCAAAGTGGTAAAAAAATATATTAATTTTTCACATTTCATTGTCAAAAGGCACTTAGCATTTCACTCAGGCTATACACTCCAGGAGTTTTTTATGCAAGAAAGATTCAAATTCTTTGCCTTAAAAATAACCAACTACAAACAAACAACAACAAAAAAAAAAACAAAAAAACAAACAAACAAACCCATAACAACAGTGTTGCATAAGAAATAATACTGTGGTAATAAATAATACTTCTCACCTTCTTCTCCAGTTCTTTTGTTTTAGTTCCAAACCTAAGTTCATATTCTACTGTCTGCAAATGAGCACAACTAAATCTTAGCCAGTTCGTAAAATTTATTTATATTTACATTTAATTGGTCCATCAAGCTATAGTTTTCTTCTCTCAAAACCTCTAGCTCCTCTTTCTACAAACAATATTACACAGCTACATCAGAAATGCAGAGAATAGTTACCAATACAATTTAGGATGCTAGGAAGGTTAACTCAAAAGTAATTGTAACCAAATCAATTTAAGTTTTTAATATATTGTTTCTTAAAAAAATAATGATATAAAAAAAATCTTTGTAAAGCATCAATGTACAACTAACCTGATCGGCTAATACACTATTTTTCTGTTCTATTAGTTCCGTCATTTCTTGAATCTAATATGAAACATAGCTAATAAAATAAAATAAAATTATGCCAATAAATATTTACCTCTTGCTTGACTTTTTTCAGTTTATCCGTATTTTGAGCTTCAGACCAATTTACAGTCTAAAAACAATATTTGGATGTATTCAATAACATATGTACACAAATAAATTAAAAATTACATTCAATTTATCCAGAAGATCGAAGTTTTCCTCTTTCAAACATTCCAGTTGCTTCTCAAAAGCTGCGTTTTGCTCACCCTTAGAATAGTTAAACACAGAATAAAAAATAAACTCACAAGAACAAACAATTGACTGCAATGTTAGAAAGTAGGATAGTTAAATTGGTCAAATCAGCATGATTGAGATCCAAAGTTAATTAGCACTACATAGTGTAATTTCTCGATTTACGCTTAAGGAATATGGCATAATGAGACTTTGTTTACTTAAATATAGTGATATAGGATTCCGCTTATTTAATGCATCTGCAGAGAGTTGCCATTGTTTTAATGATGTTCATGAAAAAAGAGGTTTCCGTCAGAATAAGTTGAATGAACTGGCTTTGAAAAAATAAGCACAGGAGATCTCTAACTTTTTAAGAAAATTTGCCTAAATTGGATACGGAAGACCACTAGGAGATGTGAAATTTAAGTCCTATCTTCAAGCAAAAACAAAAACAAAAACAACAACAACAAACAACAACAACAAAAAAACAAAAACAAAAAAAAACAAAAGAAAAAAAAATAAATAAATAAAACAATGGTGACTTCAATAGTAGAAATGGGTAGTGGACAAACCTTAATTTTCTTAAGAGAAAAATGCTCAGGCTTAATTTTCGAGCAAGAGATGCCACAGTAAATGCATGTACAGACATCTTGACAAAAAAAGTTTATGCTTTTTTTTTTTGTTATTGAAGACTGACTATGACAAGTACAATTTTTGTGGACACCGAATCAATTTTATAGGATGGATAAGACAGGTATGACTAGACACCAAAGGTAATTGCAAAAAGAGAGTGTGATATAGAACATCTGGAACAAAAGCTTGAACAGGTGACACCTCCTTTCATCATTTGCTGCATGTGCAGGTGAAGTATCTGGCACTTGCTCATAGCGATCAACCAGGAGATTTTTCACTTAAGTTAGATGAAAACTTTTGTCCTACTGTCACACTTCATTGTCCTCTTCTACTCAAATTTAAAGAAAGCATGGCTGGTAGCCTGGTAGCAGAGGTCCTTGCTAATTTGTGCAATCAATTTAAGGAGACAAGAGCTTTTACATTAAGCTCTAATAATATTCAATCCACTAGTGAGTCTATAAAAATACTAACATAAAATAACAACAACACCAACAAAAGTAATAGTATTATTATTACTAAATGAGGCAGGGGTGTGCTAAGGTCATCTAGTAATAACAATACTATTACCTGTACTTTTGTTGTTGCTTCTTTTTTTTTAGAAGTGGCTGCTCTTTCATGAGATGAAGTGGTTTGGAAATAGTGTGTACGAGGTTGGAGCAAATGTGGTGCTGACAGCATGTAGGCCTGGGGGAGAAGGAGAAGAGGCAGAAAGGTGAAGGTGAGGCTATCACTTTGTCAGGAGCAGCAGAAGGTAGCAGGAAGAAATTGGAAAGCATGGAGCTCAAGACTCATTGGTGTGAAGCTGAAAGTAGTAGGAAGAGACACAGACAGAAGCTTCATCCAGAAAAAAAAACAAAATAAAAATCTGCATTCTTTGACTAACTTCCAGGCCATGTCAACAGTACCTGAGCGTTCTTATTATGTCCTGTTTGGGAACTTCAATGCTCATGAGGGATCAAGAGACAGTGAAAATGAGAAGATGATTCATGAGAGGGGCCCACATGGACATGGAATCCTCTGTGATGCTGGAAGAGAGCTGCTGTAGTTTTTAAGCATCAATGGATCAACTGTGTGATACAACATAGTAATGATTGTGCAGTGATAAGAAAGAATGATTGTTGGAGATTTCTCGATAGCAAACTTGGCCTATTCCGTGGGTGGCTCATGCTTAAAGAGTGTGACCGCACCTTAAATGTGATGCCAAACTCCTGAAACCCAATATCAGCGATGTAGATGACTCTACTTCAGTGTATAATAACTAAATCCTCAGAGGAAGTTTAAAAGGAATGGGAATATGTGAGGCAGAGACCAGTAAGGGAGGAAATGGCAGAGCCACCATCAGAGGAGGAGCTGGAAGAAGCTTTTGTGAAGCTGTGAGTCAGGTATCCTTCCAGATAGAGCTGGGCGGTATACTGGTATTTTCGATAAATACCAGTATTTTCGATATATTATCGTTATAGTATCACGGCTAATTTAAAAAAAAAACAACAACGATATACCGACCACGCGTGACATATTGCAAACACACAAACCAAAAAATTAACTGCACGCACACAGTTTTCCTGCGGTAAAAGCAGCTGACAAAAAATGGCTGAAAGTTATGGTTTTAGCCGGGAGCTGAACACCAAGAAAAACCCGACTAAATTGGCTGTATGGACTTATTTTGGGTATACAGAGGAAAGCACTGACATAGTAGAGAAGCCCAGTCTGCCAGCTGTGTTGGAAAGCTCGGCTGTGCAAGCCAGTGAGCTGCCGAGGAGGGAACACCTCGAATTTATTCTCTCACCTTTAACACAATCACCCATTTGAGCGAGTTCCTCTCAGTAAAGAAGAGAACTACCAATCTGTGGATTTGAACCCAGAATACAAGGAGTTAGACAGAGCATTACGTACATGGTTTATACAACAAAGGGAGCCAAATCAGTGCTGTACTTCATAAGAAGGCCAGGATGCTTTTTGCACACTTGTACTGAGAAGGCTTTCATAACTAGTACCGGCTATTTGTGGAGGTTTTGCAAGCATCACCGTATTAGGAACTTGTCAATTCAAGGTGAACAGTTGTCAGCAGATGTCATGTCAGCCTCGGCTTTTCTGTTTGATTTCAGTTCTATTACTGAAGGATATAGTCACCACCAAATTTTCACAACTGTGATGAGTCCTGGGCTACAATATCATATGCTTCCCACAGAACACTAGTGAATTTATTAAGAAAAAAAGGGCTAACGGAAGAAAGAAGGCAAAGGAGCGGGTCACTATAAGTGCATGTGTCAATTAGTGCTGGGCGGTATACCGATATTTTCGGTAAATACCGGTACTTCCCGATATACCGTTATCGTACCGTAGTTGTTTTTCAATATCGGAATACCGAATACCGCGGTACCGCCAAAAAAAAACAAACAATAATCGCTCGCGCGCAACACCCGTGGTAAAAGCAGCTGACGGAGAAAATGGCTGAAAGTTACGATTTTAGTGTGGAGCTAAAACCCAAGAAAAACCCTACGAAGTCGGCGGTATGGGCTTGCTTTGGGTATACTGCGGATAGCTCCGATGCGGCGGAGAGTCCAGTCTGTAAGAAGTAACAAAAAATGGAAGGAAAAAAAAAACAAACCTGGGAGGGCTTGAACTTGTGCGTCCTGTTGTCTTGTTCTCTTGCAGAGTAACTTACCAATTACTCAAAACTGCAACCAAAAGGTGAGTCCTGCTAAAACTTTACTTATAGAGAATCATTATTTTAAAAAAAAAAAAATTTTTTTCCCTTGCCTCACGATATTTAGTAATTATCACGATAATTCTTCCTACGGTATATCGGTGGCTAAATTTCAATACCGCCCAGCACTAGTGTCAATGTGACTGAAAGTGTATCAAACTCCAATTGCTTATGATGGGTAAGTACCAAAAGTCCAGATGTTTTAAACATGGATGGTCTTCCAATCTTATACAGGAACAAGAAAATTGCATGGGTAAAATAAAAATATTTTCTTGTCCTGGTTTCAAATTTTGTACTGTATGTTCAAGATGAGCAAAGTAAAATGCAATTGAAGCCAAAAAGCACCCCTTATTCTTGACAACTGCTCTGCTCATTTAGCAAAGAACCTCTAGTGTCACCTGATGGCTTAGTTACTGCTGCAAACCTTTACTGGTTCAGCCCATGGATCAGGGGGTTCTTGATTGTATAAAAAAAAGTGTATAGTTACTTCACGACATTCTCTAGTCACGGAATGAGTTACAAGACTTGGGAGATTATTTATAGGGAGTCAACACGAAAACGGTATTGGATAATATGGCAATTGCATGGGATACAATGACACTTTGTTCTATACATAATTCATGGAACAAACTCATTCCCCTCGTCACCTATACTTCGGAACACTCACCTTCTGCAACAGATTCTTCAGTGAAAACCACTAATGGAAATGAATCTCTATATGCTCAACTACAATCACATACACATGGAATAACTTTGTTTCTGGTTTTTCTAGTCTAGGTTTTGTGCTTGAAGAAAGTGAGGTCCAAGAGTAGCTTGACATTGATAGTCATGATCAAATCAGCATCTTACTGATAAGGAAATCATATCATCTGTATCACAAAGTAGAGATGAGCCAGTTATGGTCAAGACAGACTTAGAGTCTGAAGATCAAGTTGAATCTACCTGTCATGCTAAGCATGGAGAGGCTATGGAAATATTCGATAAGTGATTATTGGCTTCAACAACAGCCGGAAGCATCTTCATACAACACAAGTATTTGCCTTTATCTCTACGAGAATTAGCCACAAAGAAAATATGGTCTTCCTTAAAGCAACAAACACTGTTTTCTTATGCTAATCAACCTATGGCAGAGGACTGCTGGTGACAGTTCCAACCTTTGGAGCTGATAGCACTGGCACATGAGGCTCTCCAGTGTTACAGGATGAGTGGGTTAGATGAGATTCGTAAGGCCGTTAGGAATAAGAAAACTAATGCCTTATGTAGCATGTGATGGATATTGCTCATGTGAGGTAATATAGGCTTAGGGCTTGCATATGATTATAATACTACGCTAAATTTCCTGGAGGGGGTAAGCCACAGGTTTCAATGTTGATTATACAAAGGACTACAGGACAAACTATGGCAACCATAAACTTCAGTTAGTGGAGCACAAACTCCATTTAAATAAATGTATACTCAGTAAATTATGTGTGTATTGGGTTAGGAAAATATATGTACAAACATATAGAAAATTGACTTACCTGCATAGAAGAAAGTTGTTTTTCTTTCTCCTCTAATTTTAAATGTGATTCTTGAATCTAAACAACAACAACCACAAAGTCAATCAGCCAAATTCAATTAGACAACAAAATCCATAAAAAAACTATCGTAGTATTTAGAAAATTAATAAGTCAATCCCGACACATATTTGCAATTGCAAAATGCACACATTTTTATCACTTACCTCCCTCTCAAGTGTTTCTATCCTATCAATGTGCTGAGTTTCTGAAGCACGTCCCTCCTATGGAATGAATATTAGTATAGCTAACACTTAAGCATTAAATTGGTCTTACTTCCATGCTTTCTAAAAGGCCAAGATTTTCTTCTTTTAATGACTTTAATGCAGTTTCCAGAGAAGCCTAGTTTGTTTGTCATATGCAATAGCAATAAAGAATATTACTATAATAAAAAATCAAAAGTAAATTATGGTGTATTGTGTTTACTAATACTTAGTCAGTTTGCATACCTGAGTGATCAATAAATCAGCCTTGTCTGATGTGATAACTTCAAGCTATAAACACAAGTAATGGCATCAGTATATTATCACTCCCAATGTGTATAATCTTACGTCTTTGTTGAGTTGTTCAAGTTCAATCTTGTACTGCATTGTAAATGACTCGGCTGCCTACATAGCATAAAATGTTGGGGTTGGCCTCCTAAATCAATGAATCTATTATATTTCATCTTTACTTCAATATTAGAAGAAAGACCAGAATTTTCTTGTTTCAAAAGCGTCACTTCCTCCTCCAGCATGTCTGCCTGAAAATTTTATTAAATTAGCTATATTACCGTATACATTTGTGATTGACAAATATATTGACACATTCAATAGCTCAAGTTTTTGTATACCATTTAGAAAAATTCATAGGTATATTATTATCTATTCTTACCCTTCTCTGTTGGTTTTCAACTTCACAGTGTTTCTCATTTTCAACAATCTAATAAAATACCTATATAACATTCTCTCTTTTTGAAAACATCCAACTCACTCTTAAGTTATCCATTAACATGGCTTTCTCTTGTCTCAGAGACTCTAAAGTCATCTATTAATGAGGATATTAAAAAAAGACCGGCAACAAAATTTAATAGAAAAATTCAAATCTAAAAAAAAAACAGAAACAAAAGAAAAAGAAAAACAAACAAACAAAAAAACCCAATCAAGTTATAGCTAATCCTCAAACCAACCTACTCATTATAGGTTATCAGGCTCTAATAAATTTTTAGGCGAGGAAATTTAACCCAGCTGGATTTTTTCCAGTATATACAGTGATAATGAAAATATTACATACCTGCATAGACTGAAGCTGTTCTTCTTTCTGGTCTAGTCTTAACTGTGTTTCTTGAGCCTAAAACATAAAACAATCAAACAATAAAAACATGTTATAAGGTACATTGATGGCACATGAGTTGGCCAAGCAAACAATTAAATTTAGAAATTTGTGTATTTATTCTTTTTGAAGTAAAGATATCAACTGAATGAAACTAAAAGTTCAAATTCAACTAATTTTCCCTTCCATAAGTAATTCTGGTATTAAAAAAAAAAGTTTGCATTTGGCAATATTGAATTTCTTTGAATGTACTGCATAGAAGGAAAAAAATGTTATTGCTTTTCTATGAACTTGTCACTACTATAAACCACTCCCTACACCCAACCACTTAATCATCAAGTAGTGTATAAACTTTAATAACACTTACTTCCTTTTCAAGTGTAAGTATTTGAGTGATGTACTCATCTTCTGAAGTATGTCCCACCTATATAATGAAACTAATTATAAATGACACATCTTTTATTGTACTGATCTTACTTTAATGCTATCTAATAGGGCAGCATTTTCTTTTTCCAGTGACTTCAACTTTGTCTCAAAAGAAACCTGTGTTTTAAGCATTATTTGTAAATAAAAATAAAAAAAATTAAAAAAAAGACAAAAGGCACTATAGTCTACCATGCTTATATCACTGTACTTCTTTAATTTCCACTTTAATATTATTACTCTACCAAGAGTTAGCTAATTGTTCCTTGACAGTCAAATGTTGTAGCCTACTGATACAAAATTAATATAAATAAATTATTTAAATAAATAAGAGAGAGAGACAAATAAACCATTTCATAAGAGTGCTATCACATTCTTTGGGCACAAAACACATGTGGAATAGGCCATGGTTGCTAGGGTGCATTAAATTTACTTCTCCTTTTGCCCAAGGGGAAAAAAATGGAGTTCTTTACATCTCAAGAAATGGCTACCCTTATCACAATTTGGACTTTCTTGAGTAGTACACCAGAATAGATTCTGAAACCATAGTCTTTATATGTGAGGATTTTCATTGACTCTATCCCGCTTATGCTGAGTGGTTTTTATAACATAGAATATCTTCTTCTTACAAGAGATATTTGAGGCCCTTTTTACAACGTTTCACTTCAAGACACATAAGGCGAATAATGAAAGCAGGAGTCCAAGCACTTGATAAATTTCAGGTAATATCTTTCTCACGAGTAGTAGTAATTTATTGTCCACTAGATTAGCTTGTTCACTATTTATGTGAATTATACCACTAGTAAAAGATTACTACTTTTATATTCACTATCAGGACAGCACTCATGCATTATTCTCAATTTATTATACCTGTGTGGACAACAACTCGTCCTTCTCCAATGCAACATTATGAAGCTATAGGCAAAATAAAAGAAACATTTATAAAGTTACATTGCACTCAACCCAACTAAGTCTCACATGTTCCTTGAGTTGCTCCAATTCAGCCTTGTTCTGCTTTTCCAATGACTTAGCTTCCTGAAAAACAAACAAACAACAAAATAAAATGTAAAAAATGCTTGCAATACAACCAAAAGCTAGTGCATCCTGTAATAGTTTACCTGAATATTATCTGAAAGAAATGAGTTTTCTTGCTTCAAAACCTCTATTTCCTCTTTCAGCATGTCTGCCTGAAAACATCAAATATATGAAGTAAAAAAAAAAAAAAAAAATTTATACCACTTCTTATAAGACTTAATTTTAACTTATTGAGTCAATAAGCAAATGGGCAGTTGAGAAAAAGTTAAGTAGTGAGTGAGTGAACAAGATGCTATAAGGGGGGTATGAAGACTTAGGCAATGGTATGGAAGCATACATCTTACTACAACCATTTCGGTACACAACTCTAACTGACTCTTCTAGTCAGGATATTTAATCATAAAATAAGCTTGATCTTATGACTTCAGCACTTAAAAGAGTGAGGTATTGCTACCATAAATACACATCTGCCTTATTGGAGCAGTAGCTTATCCAGTAATGTGTTTATTATCCAGCTTCTTACTTTAAGGTTGTGCTACTGTTACAAAATTTACTTGTATTACCAACATAATCACTATCCTCTTCATAGGAAAAAACAAATTGTCATTGGTCATTGACAGAAACAACTTTTTTTTTAGCAGATGCACACAGCAAAACCAGAATAGGATCATAACAACCAAGCTTAAAAAAAAAACTAAAATAGATACAATCATGCATAATTGATTGTGTTGAGAAAAAATTTTTAATGTAATCTCTGGTGCATACATAATAAAATTCTTACTTTTCTCTGCAAGCTTTCCATTTCACGCAGTTTTTCATTTTCAGTCATCTAATAAAATATTTTATCAGTAAATATTTTTGAGTAAAGAAAGTTACACTTACACTTAATCTATTCAACAATTTTGCATTCTCTTCTTTGAGAGATTCAGAATCCTTCTCATGTGTGATCTATTCATGTAATAACAGACAGCAAAACAATGGTTAAAAACTAATATAATATTATGGTTTAAAATGGAAAGGAAAAAAAAACATTAAAAAATTATACAAATGTCAATCTTGCTATCTGAAAAATATTGCACAGAAATATAGATAAACTAGCAAGTACCCCGTCACACAGTGGCGCTTGACGTATTGCAAAATATCTTGCTCAGTTATCATTCTCTACCATTGGTTAAGGTTACTTAAGTTTCCCTCTCCAGCTCTCTTTTTTCTGAACTATCTCATCTTTTTTTATCCCCCACCTTTCCTTTCTTCAACTCTTTCTACCTCTCCTGCTTCTGAATTGCTCCTTAACTATCATGATAGTGGACTTAAGTTTTGCAAGACTTTTGCCTTCTTTTTTGTACTTTTGCCTTCCTTTTTGAAACCGATGCTGCTTTTACTGTTGAAGCCACCCGTTTTTTAGTTTAATACACCCGCTTTTTAGTTTAATACAATAGCTAACCACTCCCCTTTTTTCCTTCTCTTCCATTCTGTTTTAAACCTACGCTGCCTTACCTCGCCGATTCCAACCGCTTTTTTTAATTAATCGCCTTTTGCTTTCTCTTTCGTACTTTTGCCTTCCTTTTGAAACCTACGCCGCCTTCTCCCTTGTCTACTATTACACCTGCTTTTTAGTTGCTGAATGTGACGACACTTTACCATTCATGTAATGATGATGTTTTACCAAACTGTTAAGCTCATGAATTATTCATGAATACACACACTGTCAATTGTCGTTACTGACACACAAGCATATTATTATACAGATGTCACAAATAAACACACCTGTGCAGACAAAAACTGTTCTTCTTGCTGCTCCAATTTGGAATGTGCTTCTTGAATCTGAAAGAGAGAGAGAGAGGAGAATGAGTTATGTATGCCTTTTGTATTTACTCTATTTGGTGTACATAAAGAAGAAAAAAACAACATCAAAAACATAATATGGGAAATGTATAGAACACAATATATTACCAAACCAAAAAATAGGGTTAGTGTGAAAGGTTACAAGTGATAAAGATTGAGCTAATGTGAAATATTCAATCACCTTCTTGTTTACAGGATGTGGACGCTTACCTCTATCTTGAGCTCTTCTATCTTAGTAATGTATTGATTCTTTGAATCACGTTCAACCTATTTAATATAGTCATTGTAAATGTAATTACCATTCAATGATATAAATTGGTCTTACTTTTGAGCTTTCCAAAAGGGCATCGTTTTCTTCTTTTAAAGGTATGAACTTTACTTCAAGAGAAGCCTGCTTATTCAAGTATAATAGCAACAATAACAATAATTATTATAACCTTAATTAATGTACAAGCACTCTACACTTAGCTATGACACAATGTGCAATCAGCAATCTAAATCTAAATAAAGTGATCAACAGGCAGTTGGAAGTACTGTTAGAAATGTGATTATATTTATTGAATGAAAAAAGGAGGTGAAAATCAAATCTCCCTGTTATAATTGTATATATTAGTGGTCATATACCTGTGTGGATAATAAATTGTCCCTCTCAGTTGCTAGAATATGGAGCTGTACAAAATAGAAACAAAATAATTTCTATTCCAGATCATTTAGTTCTCACTTCTTTTTTAAGTTGTTCAAGCTCAGTCTTGTACTTCATTTCAAATGACTTCGCTTCCTAAAGATTGGCATTAAACGCCACAACTAACAACTTTAAAAGACTGCATCTTATTAACTAGCTTACTTTGATATTATCCAAAAGAGAACAGTTTTCTTTCTTTAGAACTTCCATTTCATTCCTCAGTGTGTCTTTCTGAAATATAAATATAGACATATAACATCTATACATACATAGATATTATAAATATAGATATAGTACACACATATATACATACACATTTATACTACAATACATACATATACTAGTGATGTGCTCTAATAGCACAAAATAGCGAAGCGAGTGATGCATGTTCCCTGTAATTGCAGCTATTCCATGCATGCTTGGTGTGGCTACAAAATACTGTAAGTGAGAAAACAATAGTGGTAGCTTTTTTCTATGATGAAGGCTTCTGGTACCGTAATCCTCAGGAATAGTCTAATAAATAAATTAGGAACATTTAATGGCTTTTCAAAAAGAAAGATTCTTTACTTTGCTACCTGTTTCTGTTTCGTTTTAGCTCTCCTCCTCCTTGCCCTGTCTTTTTCATTTCTTTTCTCTTTCCTTACTAATTTTTTATCAGGAGTTTCTAACGCCCTCAAAGCTCTTGACCGAGCGTTTCTAACGTTTTGTCTACCTGGCATCGCTACTTTGTACGGTGGGTAAACAAAACAAAATGTTGCTAAGAAGGTTACCCGGCCCGCGCAAGCGCGTAGGAGAAAAGGTACACACGTACGCCCACGCAAGAACAAAAACAATTTCTAGACCTAAATATAGTCAGCTCCGCTCGCTTCGCTGAATTACACTAAATTTAAGGATGTAAAATCAGGCTTTGTTTTTGCCTCACTGGTGACTTTCTTGATTCCTCAAATTAATAGCCACCCTAAATCCCAGTTTTACAGTTTAAATGTTTCTTATTCCTATAGCAACATGTTTTAAATCTTTTGACATTTGGTCCGTATATCTACATATCTCAATCTCTTAGCTTTTTATTTTTATTCACATAGCTTCTTGTGCATGTACACAGAATGAAACTCTTACCTCTCCTTGTAGATTCTCAATTTCACTGTGTTTTTCTCTCTCTCCAATCTAACATAATATTACCACTAAACATTCTTTGAATACAAAATACTAACACTTACATTTAATCTATCCAGTAATATAGCTTTTTCTTCTCTTAGAGATTCAAAATCCTTCTCTTGCTCAATCTAACAAAAAAAGTGAGTTAATTTCAGCTTTGTAAATTTATTCAGAATGTACAATAAATTGGGACCCTAGTCAACCATCCAGTACAACTCCTTATCAACCACACAACCTCTCCTCCCATCATAAGGTTACCCTATGGTAAGCTTGCAAACAAAAATGAAATAATAATGATGACAATAATAATAATGTTCAAAGTTTCTAAACTTTTTCCTAGATTGTTTCCTTAATTGGAGAAACAATCAGCAACTATTATACAGCTCTGTCTTTAGCATTCTGTCTTGCCGGTATATTATTTATTTATACATATTATATATCCACATATACATACATACATATGTAATATATATGCATGTGTAACACATGCCACATTTCTAGTAAATTTTAAATTTAAGGTTGCTCAATAGTTTCAGAATCAACCTACAATAATAGTTTTCAAATTTGAAATTGTTGTAGGTGGTCTTGAGAAGTATATGTTAAAAGGTCAAAACTGAAGTTTAATAAGAAAATTGTGTAATTGCTTGCCTTAACCATTGTATGCTTTATTCCCCCCCCCCCCTCCCCCAAATAATGTATTGTACAAAATCATGGCTAAATTAACATGTTGATATCTGGCTGTTAGCAGATATTTTCTTTCCACAAAAATTCTCTTACATGTTTACGCAATTCTTCTTCTTTATCAACCAGTCGTTGTTGAAGCTGCTGAAGCTAAACAAAGAAATTAATTACCCTCACAAAATATCTAATCAAAAACTACAATATCTACAAACATACAGTACTTCATTTATGTGAATGACTAAACACGTGTAATTTTAAATATCCTATTTACAGTTCCCCCCCCAAGAAAAGCAGATTTAGCATTTGTCAGAAAAAAAGTACCATAACAAAAACATTTCAAGGCATTGCATCCAATTGCGCCTGATTCTGCAAATCTAAATTATTGCACCTAAAGCAATAATTGTTCATGCAAAAGACTAGACAGTCAGCCATGAATCTACTTACAACTAATTAGAAACTCATTCATAGACATTCATCACATCTTTCATACTCTGAGCCCTGGACGTTCATTTAAGAGCTAAAACTGGCCAATCTATTTTACAAATCAGAACAAGTGACATAACTCTAGGTGCAAATGTGATTGATAAAATTCTCATTCCAGACTTCAGAACAGGAGCGTCTGAATTACCTACTGCTGTTAAAACAGTATTTGGGTGGACAATCACTGGTATGTATCAACCTTAAGTTATACAAGTGCAAATGGGAACTTCTTTAGTGCACCACACTTTACGTCTTCCAGTTGTCATGATCTCCTAAAAGCATTTTGGGAATCAGAGGAATCTAAACCAGCTAATATTCTGTTTATACCTGAAGAAGCAGAAGCTGTTCAGCATTGTAAGCCTACTCATGAACTTCTTCCAGAAGGCTATTTCCGAGTCCAACTTCCTGAAAGAGAAGATGTTACACAACTTGGTGAATCTAGAGAACAAGCTATACACAGATTCTTGTACAATGAAGGAAGCCTTATGAAGAAGTCAGCATAGCAACCATTTGTCCTTACAGTTCTGAATACCTTGAGTTAGGACATGCTGAAGAAGTGCCACTAAAATACATGTGCAAACAAGATTCAGAAGTATTTTATATACCTATGCATGGTGTTCTCAAGCCATCTAGCACCCACCACAAAACTTAGAATAGCATTCGACGCTTCGGCAAAGTCAAAAAGTGGTTCTTCTCTCAATGACATTCGCAAAGTTACTACTTATCCTCATATAGCCGACATTATCTTAAAGTTCAGAAGCTATCCCATTCCCATCACTGGTGATATTTCAAAATTGTTTAGAGTCCATATTTCTACAGCAAAGTTCAGTCTCAGAAAGTTCTCACTAAGAGGTAATTAACTTTCGATATCGCTTGTACTTTTGACATCCTTAGATGGTTCACCCCAGCAACTATTCTTATGCAAATTCTTTTACAAAATATCTGGGAGCTGAAAGCAGACTGGGATGAACAAGTTCCTCCTATAAAGGAGGATACATGGATCAAGTGGAGACAACAACTTCATTACCTCACTGAATTTCCGATTGCGAGATACTACTACAAACCTAATTCATCTGTTAAAGATGTTCAATTACGTGGGTTCTCAGATGCATCTGAACAAGCTTTTGCTGCAGTGGTATATCTTCGAGCTTGAGTATGAAGACAGATCTGTTTCCACATCATTAGTCATGGCAAAGTCAAGAGTAGCTCCATTGAAGAAGCAGACGATACCAAGGCTAGAGCTATGTGGAGTACTTTTAACTGGCAAAACTACTACATAATGTCCAAGAAGTTTTTCAGCTTGATGCAGATCAGATGTATGCTTGGACAGACTCGATTATTGTCCTTCATTGGCTTAATGGCAGCTCCAAATGACTAATGACTCAAGAATTATGCTGGAAATTGCACAGTGGCTATTCATGAGATCACGCCTCCAAGTATATGGCATTACATTCCTACAGCACAAAGTCCAGCAGATTATGCTTCTCATGGTCTACTACCTGAGCATTAGTGAATCACAACCTCTGGTGGCAAGGTTCAGCTTGGTTGGTTCAAGATAGTTCTCACTGGCCAGCTGAAATGGATATTGTGTCTCCTAAATTGGACCCAGAAATCAAAACATCTGCTGTTAATGTTACAATTCAAACAGACACTTGGTTACTACTCCAGTATCTTTCTACAAGAAACTGATTCGAACTGTTGCTTGGATCACACAATTTTCCAAAAATTCCAAAACAGCACAAGGTCGGTGATGCTATTTGTTAAAGGAACAAGTTTTATTTGTTAACAAGTGGCTACTAGGTTGAGTAGTTCGCACCAGCCTGGGCAAAGACAACATAGTACGAGTGGTTTCATACCTCCACTGATGTTTATAAACGATCAATTACAAAAGTTGCACTTTTGCTTCCAGATGAGGACAATTCAAGACAGTCTGTCTTCGTGGGGGAGAATGCTAAGGACAACTCACTCATAGACATTCATCGCATATTTCATACTCTGAGCCCTACTACATTATGTCTCTGGCTAAAAGGATTATATAGACCTGAGCCTCCAGCTAGCTGTAGTTTTTTTTCTCTGTCGTTCAGTTCTGTTGTTCTCACCTCTTCTCAGTCGTTCTCTATCAGTCATTATAGCTGTATCACCTCAGTCACTTGCTGAGATCACATTAGATTATTTCTATTAATTATAGTTAATATAACCACAGTCTGACAGTTAGTTACTCAGTTAACTATCTGACCTATAGCCTTTGAGTTCTATGGAGTGACTCTGAGTAGTTGTTAGCTAGTGAGTTAGATTCCACTTGTTGATTGCTCTTCGTAGCCTGAGCCTTACAACCTCAGGTGGCCCTCACTCTCTACTTGAAAGTCACAAAGCTAGCTATTTTGTAGTTAGTTGACTTGTCACACAAACAGTCCCTTTTTCTATACTTACCTCCTCCTCTACTTTCTCCACTTCAAGTCTGAAATTTTCATTCTCAGCAGCCTAAGTTTACACATTCAATAAACAAGCAAGTAATTCCTTCATACATGAATTACTAACCAAGAGTTCATCCTGCAGATTACAGGTTTCTCCTTGAAATTCAGTCTGGATCATATCTTCATCGTCTGACATACTACAATTCTTTGGCTAAATGTTTAACATTGGGACAAACATAAATATATTAATTTTTAAAAAAGAAAGAAAAAGAACAAAACAAAATCAACCTATTATTTGGAAATAGCAACTTACATATACAGCTATAAGTATGTACTGTTACATTCACACTTATTCTCACCCTGTTTTCAGAAAACTGAATTTTCAAGGAGTCTTGTTCTGAAAGTTGCAGTTCTAAAGACCGATTTTTTTCACTTATTTCATCCATATTACGCTGATTTATATTTAATTGAGACTGTAGCTTTACTAATAACTCTTCTTGAAACTAAAAAAAAAAATATAATACTAATATGAGTACCCATGTGACATATAAGAATAAAAAAATATATTTACAACATTTTGACTCGCCCCATAGGAAAGGTGACAATCATTGCCCACTAGGGCCAAGCCAATGCTGAGTGGGGATTAAAACAACAACAACAAAATTTACAGTTGAAATCCAGCATTTAGATATGTGAACATATTTTTTTTTCATTTCAGCAGTCGTGAAAAAGAAAAAATGGAAGCGTTTTCAAAGAAAATCAATAGACATTTGTAGGTATAAAAAGGAAAGAGCAAATACATGAAGATAAAATTTATAGAAAACCTATAATAGAGTCAAGGGAAAGAAGCATGCCAGTAACAGGTCATATATTGACTAGGAAGTCACAGTTTATATTTCCTCAGTTTTCTACTGACTTAGTAAAGGTGTTAACTGTAAGAAGAGAAAGCATTGAGAAATTGATACAATTTAGAAGGTTTACTACATGTAAGATTATTATCACAAGTATTTAATTAAAATGAATACACACTTATTATATGTAATGCAACAATCTACCATGACTTACCACACTAGCTGATTCCAAATCTCTGATTTGTGTTTGCAAAGTCACCCTTTGGTCTTCATAATCCTTCAGCTTGACATCCTTGTCCTAAAAAATTCCAGTTTAGAGTATATAGAAATATTTAAGTGTTTAAGTTAGCAAAACATATCAATAATAGTAAATGAAAATATATATATACATGTATATAAAAAAAAAAGATAAAAAAAGAACAATAAATAAAAATGATTTCTATAAATACCTGTATCATCTTCTGTAGTCGTTCCAATTGACTGTGGGAGTCTTCAACAAGCATTTTCAACTCCTCATTCTCAAATTCCAGCTATAAAAGCCAACATACCAGTCTCAATAAAATAAAAATAAATAAATAAATAAATAAATAAATTAATTAATTTAAAAAAATTTTTTTTAAAAAAGACTAAATACAAAATCAAGAACAAACAAAATAAAGAAGCAAGAAATTAGTAAAATAGTTAGCAATTCATACCGTGCTCATCAAGTCTGCTGTTCGTTTTTTCCTCAGAGAAGATGCTATTTTAGATGCACAAAATGCAGTCCCAGATGAAGGAGTAATGGTGATGGTGTTGTTGCTAAACAGTGAGCTAACCGGAGCCGAGTCAATCAACGGGGTACAATCCATCTTAACAGAGCTGATACTAGACAGGTTCTGATCACGTAAATCTAATCCAGATGTTGAAACTCTTGCAGGCGTGGAAATCAGCTTCATTTGAGACAAAGGTGAGTCATAAGATACTGCACGAGAAAGACGAAAATTGTAATTGCCTCCAAAAAGTGCTGATAAAGCACCCTTATTTTGATCCTTCAGCTTCTTGCTAATACATTCAGTCACTGATGGCTGGTACATGTGCAGGCTCAAGCGAGCATTTTGGGACAAGTATATTGTGATGGTGTCAGGTTAGTATATATACTCTGTACATGCAAGGCCAGCAGAACTCTGGAACCATGTCCTCATCACTCAAAAGAGTAACAAAAAAAGAAAACAAGTCAGTGGCGTAGGAGGGGAGGGGTCCGGAGCCCCCCCCCCCCTCCCATAATTTTGGGGCACTATCTCACGAGGTGATTCTCACATGAACAATTTTTAACCACAAAAAAGACATGCCCATATGGAGCCCCTCCTTACAGAAACATCGCCCTATACCACTGTATGTGATTTCAACCAAAAAAAAATGTACATGCTCTTGAAAATCTTGGTAGCAGTTGGTATAGCCACTGCTTTTTGTTAAGAATTACAAGCATTAGCAATTCTCCCTTTACACTACCAGAGCTCTAAATAGCATGCTCGTAGGCCAGAAGGGTGGGAGTTTGAAGTGGACAGCTGCGGCAGGTGCTAAGTGGTTGGTGGAGTGCAGTTCAAGCTCATTGCGAAAAAGTGAAGCTGTCTGAAAGTTTGAAGAAGTCATAAAGCGTTGAGAGGTCACCAAAGATTGTAAGGTCTATAGCACTGACTATTACTAACTACCTAGTCAACACAACTACTGTAATTTGAATTGTGAGAATCTCGAATAATGTACTATAATACAAGTGATAATGATACAATGAAAGATGAGTTGAAAGTTCATAAGGTCACACTTACTGACTCGCCACAAGCTCACACATTTCATATATCATTTCATTGAAAGTAAATATTAGTTTTTTTCTATTATTTCTATTACCCTATGATTATGATTATTTTATGGTATAGAATAGAATGTTACTAGACATAGTTAATATTATAGTAGGCATTGTTCATTTGTTGCACATGCTCCAAATAAGCAAGGATTCGACAATTCAGATAGACCAAACTATGCAGAGTAGAGTTTAGAGAGTAAAAATGATTACAACAGTGCCTATTTTTAAGAAGATACGATCAGGAAAATTTTTGTTATTCGTTTCCTAAAACTTTAGTTATGCCAAAATTATACTTATCTATATAATCATATGTCAGTAACGATGATGACGGTGTGTGCATTCATGAATGATGCATTAGCTAAGTCTAGTTGGTAAAGTTATGCCACAAGTTGAATGGGTAAAGCGATACCACAAGCTGAATGGGTAAAGCGATACCACAAGCTGAATGGGTAAAGCATCACCACTTAGAAGGCACTTAATGAATGCAATTAATAAAACAATGACTATCAGGTGAAATCAGTAAGGAAAGAAAAGCAAAAGTTTCGAAAGGGAAGGCTATAGGTTTACAAAGTTCACAGTCATGGATAGAAGGACTGAGAGACTGAGAAACAAGAGTGGTAGATAAAGGAAGAGAAGGGAATCAAAGAAAAAGCTGAAGGACCAGAAGAACTGAGATGACTCCAGAAGAAAGACAGCAGGAGAAGGAAAGGATGAGAATAAGAAGAGCTGAGATGGCAGAAAGACAGTAGGAGAGAGAGAGCGGAGAGGAAGCTCTTAATGAAGAAGAAAGAGAAAAAGACGGGGACAATGTGAGGGAAGGCAAGGAGGAGACACATATGACAAGCCCTGATAGAATGATGGTGAGATAGGATAATGTAAAGCAGCAGCAAGAACTGAGAGCTTCCCAGTCACCTTTTCTGCAGCTACCTTATACTACTGTATTCCTAGTTTGTACATTGTGTGGAGGGTAAAATGGGTTGGTAAAGCATCGTCATTACCAGCACCGTCAGTGGTGTGTGCATTCATGAATAAAACTGAGTTGGATTGGTAAAGCATTATCAGTACCAATGCTGACAACAATGGTGGTGTGTGTATTCATGAATAAGTCAATAAATTCATGGTCAAGAGAAGTAAGTGAGAAAAAAGTGGACTGATATAACTAAACCAAATGGTAGAAAATAATAAAACACCTTATGCGACTGCACCCTAATTTGCAAAAGTTAGATAATCAAGCACCACTGTGTGGTGAGGTACTTGCTAGTATATATATATATATATATATAATAATAAATAATAATAAAAAACGAATATGATCCCTTGACCCAGCTGTGCTCATGTACACAGGTAATAAATGAACAAGTACTGAATAGCTTACCAGACAAGCTCCTCTCATCAATAATATTCCCTGTTGTTTCAATGCCTGGCTCTGGTACACTATTTACAGGATCCTAAAATTAAGAAAGATTAAGACAACGTATTTTAATCCCAGTTTGTTGACATGAATTGCAGGATCTATCTAGACGATACCTATTGTACTAAAGCTTATTTAACTTCCATAACATAGCTGGTATAGTTTTTCAATTGTGACAGAGGGACTTGAAATCCCTTAGGTCCTTCAGGAAGGGACACTATATAATGTCCCCACCATTACAGCAAGTAGAGAAAAGGTATGGTTCTTTTAGCTATGAAGGAAAATATATTTCTTTTCAACTTGTAGAAGTTGGCTTTGAGAATAATGTCACAGTTACTCTATCGCAGTCTAAAGTCATTCATTATAATATAATGTCTTGTACCTAACTGGATACTATTGCTCTATCATTAGTCTTGTTTGAAGGCAGCAAACATGGAATAAAGTACATTTCTTGTAGTCAGTATTTTGGAGTGACTCTCACTGCAGTAACTGATATTTTTTTCCCAGTGAACTCACTGGATATCATCACTCTATCACCACAGTTTCAGTTCAAAGGAAGGGAGAAAGAAAAGAGGAAAACATCTTGTAGTTTTTTTCCAGTGAACTCACTGGATATCATCACTCTATCACCACAGTTTCAGTTTAAAGGAAGGGAGAAAGAAAAGAGGAAAACATCTTGTAGTCAGCTCTATCACTTCTGTTTCAGTTTGAAGGAAAAGAGAAAGAAAAGAGGAAAACATCTTGTAGTCACGAATTATTAACCCATGCGCGAGAGGGTTATAGTAGTCGTCCTGTCTGTCTGTCTGTCTGTCTGTCATGCTCTGATTTTGGAGAATACTAACAATTAACAGTTGATTTAGGTATGAACGTACTCAGGACGAAGATTTAAGACCTTTTATTGTGCTACTTTTTTTAATTTCAGGCTAATCGTTGAGAAAACGTGAAGCTTTCAGCTCCGCGGTAGGTACCAGCTTATATGGGCAACGTCCCCTAGCATCACATCATAATCACATGAGCAAATAATTCTTGCAGCCAGCGGTGTAGTTTGATTTGTGCTCAGGAAAGTTAACGGAGTTTAAAGAAGTGAAGTTTCGCGTTGAAAATGCGTATTGGTGAGTGTTTCTGGCTAGTTTAGCTTCTTCTCTTATGAAGACAGCATTTCCATGTACCATTTTCATTGGTCAAGCTATTTTCATGCCTCATTAAAATAGCTAACAGATTGCTTTTTCTTTTGGATGGAGATTATATTGTAATAGCAAGGTAGTGCTTAATAGCGCTGAGGGTTCGCACCTTTGGTGCTTCATTGCTAAATAACCCTTCCCCATGGGCTTAGTCCTCACAAATAATTCCGTAAACCCATAGTTATGCGTGTGTGCGTGTGTGTATATATATATTATTACAAATTCATCAGTGAGTCAGCTTCGCAGAATTAAATCTCAGCATGCATGCACGAAAAGATTAGAGTTCTCACATAGTTTTGCAGTCAGTCATAACAGATCTCTAAGACATGGGCCTCCAGAACATTGAAGGCATCAAACTGTTGTACTGCCTTTTCAATGTGGGTAACGGTCCCTATGGTACATCCTAATCACGTGAGCAATTAATTTCTTGATGCTCACGGTAGTTGTTGTTGTTTTATCATGCTATCTTTGCAGAGTGCCAGAATTAGAACTTCGTGTTGGAACTACAGGTGAGTGCTCATTGCACATTGAAGATTTCTAGCTTTTCTTTGCATTTACATCAACTTTTCATTGCACCGGATATTTATCGACCTATTGATACCTGATTGGGTATGCCACAATGAGTAGTTAATAACTTCGTAATGCTAGCTAGAGAGTATAGTAGTGCTGAGAGTTTGAACCTTTGGTGCTTCATTATATAATGTAAAAGAGTAAAAAGATTAGGTCCTAATTTTTTTTCCTCAAATTAAAAAGATTAAGTCAAAGAAATAATAGAAATTTTTTAAAGGTTATCTTAGTCAATGCTAGTATGTATATAAAGTCATAAAACTGGCAATAATTTGCCTGAGTTTGCCATACCTCTAGTTTGGTATACTCCTCAGATTGGATCATGCCTGATAAGGTGGGTTTGACACTGAGGCTGCTTGCCGATTGGACATTTAAAGGTGTGACCACACCCAGTGAAGAAACTGCTAAGGAGCTGTGTAGTGTTATGGATGGAGCACTGAACTTGCTTGGAGTTGATTGCTGCAGTTTCTGATGAAGGATCAGTAATTGCCTCTTGAGATCTGCTGCTTCAATGTATGCTGCATCACATTCTTGCTGAGTATTCTGAAATAAAAAAACAAAATTAATTATACTACCTGTGGGACACACCTACCAGGATGAATTGTAACTTTTTGATTGAATTGAATTTTTGTGTGTGACTGGGTCTGTGAGAGTGTGGTGTGAATGACAGTGATCATCTGTAGAAGTCCTAAATAATACCTTTAATCTGTTGTGCATGGTGGCATATTCAGATTTGTAGGCCATCAGTTCACGGGTCAAGTTTTCTACTTTACTTCTCATTTCTTCATCTACTGGCACACCAACATCTATCTGTACCCCTACCGACTCATTGGTACAGTCAACAGATGTAAGGTCTCCAGCACAGACTTCAACTGACTCATGGACAGATGTGACTCCTTCAACTGATTCATGGACAGATGTGACTCCTTCAACTGACTCATGGACAGATGTGACTCCTTCAACTGACTCATGGACAGATGTGACTCCTTCAACTGATTCATGGACAGATGTGACTCCTTCAACTGACTCATAGACAGATGTGACTCCTTCAACTGACTCATGGACAGATGTGACTCCTTCAACTGACTCATGGACAGATGTGACTCCTTCAACTGATTCGTGGACAGATGTGACTCCTTCAACTGACTCGTGGACAGATGTGACTCCTTCAACTGATTCATGGACAGATGTGACTCCTTCAACTGACTCATGGACAGATGTGACTCCTTCAACTGACTCATGGACAGATGTGACTCCTTCAACTGATTCATGGACAGATGTGACTCCTTCAACTGACTCATGGACAGATGTGACTCCTTCAACTGACTCATGGATAGATGTGACTCCTTCAACTGATTCATGGACAGATGTGACTCCTTCAACTGACTCATGGACAGATGTGACTCCTTCAACTGACTCATGGATAGATGTGACTCCTTCCATGTCAATCTTCATTGACTCATCTGTAGCACAGACTGAAGCAGAGTCTTTTGCTGCAGGTTCTACTGAGTCATTCAATACACGGACAAACGTGAGGCTTTCCTGATCGAACTTTATAGACTCATCCACAACACGGTCAGGTATAGGGCATTCTGTACCAACCTCGACAGACTTAAACTCAAATGTGACATTGAGAGAATCACTTGTAGAGCAGAAAGAAGTATGCCCTTTTGCCTCAATGTTGACTGATTCGTCCAAGGACAATGTAATGGCTCCATCATTATTCTCAGCTTCAGTCTGTATTTCTACAGACCGTACCTAGAAAATTCCATCCAAACACAATAGCTTAATAACATATTATTATATCATTATTACTATTATAATTATTGTTGCTGTTACATCATTATGTCATCATCACCATAATTATTATCATTGTCATTATCACCATAGTTATTATCATTGTCATCGTCACCATAATTATTATCATTGTCATAATTATATTATTATTATCATCATCATCATTATCATCATCATCATTATCATCATCATCATCAAACATCCTGACATCTCATTCAGGATATACGTACTTCAAGAGTGCGCCTCTGATCTGGCTGACTCTCAAACAGAGCATTTCCTGCTATCTGATTCTCCGCAACTGGCCTAATCTCCAAGTCTTCTGTTTGAACCTACAAAAATGATGGCAAGCGAATGAGGCACTCTCAAGTCTTAGAGTTATATACGACCTCATTCATTAAAAAAAAAAAAAAATTTTATCTCTAAGTATTGCAGCACAAGTATTCATCATGCTCAAAATTAGCATGTATTATTCTTTCTTCCAGTCTTGACACACACAAATCCAAATGAAAAATGCAATTTCTCTTGCTGCCGCTAGCAAGTCACACGCACCTGGCAGAGCCAGGATGCCTGTGCACCAAGCAGGCACTATGAGCCGTGCAAGCAAATTTCCTGGAGTCGGACTAGGAACTTGCAGGAGAACAAGCCTTTCCTCACAGCAAGTGGTGTGGTCACCCGAAGTCCCACCTGGACCATTGCTGTTGCATGAGAAAAGGCCTTGAATTTGCACCCCAGCAAATGCCAGGTACCCAACCATAGTTGGATGGACTCGACTGGTGGGACTGGTAGGAGGCAGAGGATAAAAACAAAATGGAAAGTCTGCTAGAGTGGGTCTTGAACTCAGGACCTACAGGCTCTGAGCCAAGGACATAACACTACACCAACACAGCCTCCCCCCCCAACCTCCCCCCCTCATACACACACGCACCACACCTGAGCGTCCACCAGCTGAAAGCCGCTGTCCATGCTCTCCAGAAAGTCATGACAGTGATGCATTGGAGTACTACTGACCAATCTAGGGAGAAAAGACACTCGCTTCTTCCTTGTGGTCACAAAACTCACTTCATCCATTTCACTGTTATCCTAATGTAACACAAGAGAACTCATAAACTGGACAGGATCATCATATCAAACAATAAAAGGAGTGCAGATCTGTGGTTGATATTTATTCACCACTTCATACACTACTTCACATACAAAATATTGACAAGTTAGTGGAATTTCTGTAGCATGGGCACTTCACAGTAGAAGTAGTGCGATTTATGGCTATTTCCGATTAGTTCTCGTACTGTTGCAGCAAAAAAGCCACTTAGGACTTACTACTGATTGATTAATTTTAACTCCTTCCAGCAGCAGCTAGTGGTTGCTGTGACATTGGAAAATTTTTAACTCATTTATTGGGTGCTTACTTTCAATTTATCAACAAAAAAAAAAAAAAAAATGCTTTCCAGCCCAAAAAGCAATTAATCTCGGTTTAGGAATGATACTGCACAAAACTAAGAACTAAGAGGGAGGATGACTGTAGCAAATTTCTGTTCGGTGTACAGTCCTGAGTTTAGCATGTATATACAGCATAACTATAGCTAGCCTTGCCGACCCTTTCCCTAGTTACCCATATTGTTTTGGGGACTAAGGCTTCGGCTTGAAGCCATCCACCCAGGACCTTCACCACACCCTCCCCATTGGGAGTGGAAAATTCATTATCATAGGAATCGATAACGTTTTCCCCACCTTTAGCTCATCTGGTAAACCTATAACTGCTTCCACGTGTCTGATGCTTCATTGTGCATGCTCCGTGATACATTCCCTAACTGTTTGGTCATGTGCACAATGCTCTAGCATGCAGTGTGGGGGACATTCCCTACCTGTCGCCATAACATCAGCTGCGGTTACCTGCCCTAGCCAGCAAGCCCACCTTCATTAATTCCATTTAATGTTTTCTTTTTTGCTTTTTTTTTCTTCCTTAAACTCCATCAAGGTGTTGGTACAACATAAAAGTTGCTACTAAACGTCCTGATCACAAAAAACAAAACAAAAAACAAAAAAAACAAAAAACAACAACTGCCAAGTGTTGTAGAAGGAAATGAAAGCCTAATTGTTCATTTGATCAATGAATAATTGTTCTATACCTTTTGAACAAAGTAGCTAAGTCCAAGGGTTAGCAACATTGCCACTGAAGCAGCCCAAATAGTTTCAATAAAAGCTTTCTGTTTCAAAACTCGCTACATATGTCTATGGAAAAACAAAACAAAAAAAAACACACCTTGTTTAGCTATACTTGCCATTTGTGCTGAAGCACACCACAACATACACACATACATACATAACATTTCCACATAGTATTAACCCACGTAACTAAAGTCATTCCTTCAGATCTGCTACCAAATTTTATAATTAGCCCATTTTGTACATGTAAATATAATTATTCCTTAATAAATTAACACTATGAAAGGTCAATGATCCTGAATTTAGTATAATACACAAGTCTTTTACCTGAGAGGGGTAAAATGACTGCTCATCCAAAGAGACCCTCTTCAATGCAGGTGAGAATCCAACACCAGTGCCTCCTCCGCTGGGAAAGGAGACCTTCATTCGTCTGATCAAAGGAGACTCTGGCTGTAGCAAAGGCTGTGTTTTCATGGACAACTTTTGGCCCCATGAACTTAAAGTATTATCAGCAGTTGATGATCCTGGACAGCAGACTGTCATGCGTCGATTAGTGACCTATATAATCAAATCATAACAACGCAATTTTGTTCAGCAAGAGCAATAATATAATTGTCACCCCAAAAACCAGGGGTAATGTGCTCAAATAAACCCTTCCTTCCTGACCCAGTCAAAGTGTTTAGTCTACATTTTGACAGCTATCAATCCTATTTTGAACTCCTGCCACCTGCCATAATTCACTCAGATTAAAAGTTTATCTAACTTTTTTCTGGCTTGACTTCTCTGGCTTATTTCCAGATGATGAGGACTTGATATACTGTTCAAGGGCTTGAAGCCGTTTCTCCAGATCATTCTAACAAATAATTGTAATAATAGCAGCACCAACAACAACATAATAATAATCATAATGTAATAATATTTATTATTGCAATAAATACTAAATAAATATAAAAATATGTAATTTGCAATGACCAAAAAGTCACTCACTAACCTTTTGACTTTCAGCTTTAGCCAGTTGAATGGTCAGCTATAATAATGAAGAGGACCGTAAAATAATAAAAGTACTCAGAATTACCTGTACAACTCTAACCTGATGTCTTTCATCAGCAGGGAGTCCCTATACCAGAGCACGCACACACACATACGAACATACACACAAGACCGTTGCATAAATGAAACGATAATAGAATTCCATACCTCTTCTAGTTTTTTCCTAAGTTTTATGTTTTCTAGCTCCATGCTGTGGACTCGTTTAAGGAGTGCCTCCTCTCCCACCAGCACCTGGTGTGTGTATGTGTTTGTGTGCAATGCAGGCAAACAAGTTAATCTAAATTGGTGCCAAACAAATACACACATACCATACCTCGTTAACTTTGGGTTTATTTTTCACCGTCATAGCTCGACTAGCAAACTAGAATGACAATAGAGAAATTGTTAACTAGAATGACAATAGAGAAATTGTAAACTAGAATGACAATAGAGAAATTGTAAACTAGAATGACAATAGAGAAATTGTAAACTAGAATGACAATAGAGAAATTGTAAATGTGGGAAGCTAAAAGAGAATGAGAGGACATCCAACCTTCAGTGTAGAATGAGACTCCGCCACCTCTGCAGGTGTGATAGTGCAAATGATGCACGTCTTTGCATTGCCTCCCAACGAGGACTGTAGAATACGAGTGAGTTTCGAGTCTCGAAAAGGAACGTGCGAACTGTGGAATAACAAACCAATTCAAATCAATCATAAGGTGTCGTATACAAAAACGTATAAAAAGTCTTTACCTTCCACTGGAAAGCTTGGAGATGACGTTGCCGAGGTTGAGCAGACTGAGATTGATGTAAGTGCCTTCCTTGAACCTCACACCTTCTGTGCCAGCTGCCGCTGCTCTCTCAGAACCAGCCAAGTCAACCAGGTTCTAATGGTTTCAGTAGTACACATTTTCAATTACCAATAATACTTAGACACTAACTAAAGCAGCAAATTACAAAGCCTCCATATCTGACATTACACTGCCACAATTCAAATTGGCTGCTCATTAAAATAACTAGAGGTGCTCAAGTTGCACAAATGGCAAGCGAGCAGACTCTTTTACAATAGTAATACCTTAGCACATTTTGCCGACTGCCCCCCCCCCCCCCCCACCCCTGAAAAGTATTGACCTTCATTGGTGACATTTGCCACGTCAATTTCATGGAAATGGGAGACCGTGCTGAAATTTTTAAAATGTTGATCTAATTCCCTCTCAAGTTTGGTTCTAAAAAATACCCTGCCTTAGCAAATACACTCCCTCTTTAGAAAAGAATAACGATAACTATTAATAAGCTACGACGCCCGTACAAGAAGTCAACTAAAAGAAGTTGAATTGATCCGCACTAAATATCCCACACTCACCAGCGTGGCCACCTTGACAACTCCGTCAGCTTCAGTATCTTTTTCCTCCTTGAGCTTGCTCTCCACAGTGAGTGTAAATATGGTGTGTGATCGTGAACTCCTCTCATTCAACTGAGTCTCGCCTACACTCCGAAAACCTAGTCACAAGAAAGGACCATGACCCCACATGACGAACTAGGGATGCGCATGACTTACTCTGTCCAATCCTCAGCAAGTTGGCAATGTCTTCAAATGTTTCAGTGTTTTTCTCAGTGATTCCGGACACCTTGACCAAGTGCTGCAAGGATTCAGAAGATATATATGAATGCTACGCCCACATGGTGGTAATCACACCACTGAATATACGAGATGACTTACTTCAGTATCTTCACGTATCTTCAGATGCTTATTTTCTGGATTCAACAAGTCGGTAAGTTTCTGCCAAGGAGTGAAATAGTACACACACACACACACACACACACACACACGTCATTTACTTCAACATTAGTGAATAACAATTAACAAAGCAGTGAATTTATAATGCATAAAATTAGTGATGTGCTTGAGCATAAATGGCGAGCGAGCCTAAAGACTATACTATTTTTATATGAATGATTTTGACTTCAAACACTGAAGCTATTGAAAATAAGGTCGAGTTTTTAAATTACGCATACACGGTAAAGGAATTTCAGTGCCATAATAACAACTCGCTGCAACTGTTTGAATTGAAGGGGAAAAAAACAAAAACAAAAAACAATACACATTATTTAAACGTTTTCTTTGTGATATTCTTTAGCTAAGTAGTGGCTGTAACGCACAATAATTTGACACAACTGGACATACACCTACACGAGACTTACCTTCCCGGTTAGTCTAGTGGACAATGCATTTTCAAGTAAATACTGTTGCATACAGCTTATAACCATGACAAAGAGCACATTGACTTACCACGCCACTAACTCGAATAGAAATGGAAGTCCCGTAAGTTTTCACGTTTTAACTGCACCCGCAAAAGAATTCAAAACGGTAAACAATTCAATTTCTAGGGTGATACAGGTACTGATCGATAAACCAGAGGATTCTGTTTAGTGAAGTCTGAGACGGGGTCGACTACCGAACACAAAAATGCGAGGGTCAAAGTACAAAAATGACTTGCATACGTCCAAACATATATATATAAACAAATATCCCCAATTTTCAATTGAGTTACCCCTGATAGTGTCTCGCTAGCTTCGCTCACTCGCCAATGAAATATTTATTACCATTCACTAATTTAGGCTCCTCACTTTTTGTGAAGGGATTATTCAGAATTGATTGGAAGAGATTATTACAACTTCTTAGCCTTCTTACATTTTCGAAACTTCTTTCTAAAAGCTTTCACAAGCAGTTTTGGTGACATGTACAGTTGCTCGTGCATTTAAGGATGATAGCAAAAGTATATGCAGGGAACACTCACCAATAACACGAACTCCTAGCATAAGGATAGGATATAGTGTTCCTCCCACTCAAATCTACCCGCCATGAATCTCATTATGGCCTACACCACTAGTAGTGTACATGATGTAATTGGTGGTTTACCACACATGTCTCACACTGTTTCACACATTTAGAAATAAGCTAAGAGCATTCAACTGGCAAAAATCAAGGAACTATGACTGTATCTAATGGAGATAATGCTATGATATGATAGTTGAGGATAGTGTTTTTGTGTTTATGCTGATTCCCTTATTCCTCCCTTGTGATGTCGAGGAGAAGCTAACTCAGGAAGTAGTGTTGAGAAATAAAATTTCTTGAGCTTTGGTAAGTTGATGTGTTGCCATGTTGCATCTACATATATCCGCTCAATGAGGACTTCTTTCTCCATTCTAAGTACAAAATCGCACCAGTGTCTTCCTGTACAGTACAATTGAGTTTGAATTTGGAAATAATAGTCGTGCCGTGTTTTCAGTTTAAATAAACTTTTGTCATTGTCATGCTCCAAACAGAATGAGGATTTCTTTGAGGCTTCCATCAAAGTCTGACTTCGAGTTGCGTATGGGTTTTTTATTTCTACTAATCCGAGAGGATGGGATGTGTCGCTTGGATCCTTCACGAGGCCATCTGGCGATGCTGCCAACCATGGGTGCTCCAAAGAAACACACAACCCACAACTATTAACTCTCAAACCTGGATGTCCATGTTCTTGTTGATGAGTTTGATATTGCTGTTTTGCGGTCTCCTCCATTGCAGAACCATACCGTGTAGCTGCATTTCCCCTAAACTTTGTATAGAGCAGATTCTCAACTTTCTTGGCCCTTTTGGTTGTGGATCGCATTTTAGCAATCCCTCCAACCATCGAAGATGTTATTCGTTTTCTTCGCTCGATCAACCATTCAGGGGAGTCAGCCTGCTGACGCGTGTTGATTTCTATTGTTTTTACTTCAGTAGGGGTAACTACATACCACCTTTGTCTGGTAATAGCCTTGCTTCAGCTCGTCCAAATGTTCTGGAGAGATGTCTTCATTCACTTCATCGGGTGAAATTCCACCGTCGTGTCTGCTGTAAGCTTGACGTGCTTGAGTCGAGTTATCTTTCTTTGACAATTTTTTCATTCGTCGTTGCCGTTTGACTTCATCTTTTCCTTTCCTTTTTTTCTCCTTGCTCATTTTATTAGCAGATCGTTGTGTAACAGTAGAAAAAACTTTACTTGGGGAACATTTACTCATCTGTTTCCAAAGTGAGGGGCCCCACTCTTTACCCACGTTGTGTTGTAAACCTGCCCCCATACAACGGTGCTCCCATGACCCACTTTGGGACCTATTGATAACCTCCCCCCCGTCAAATTTAGAGCGTACATGCATCCAGGATTCAGCTAGATTTGTCGTGACATTATCTATTAGTTGTTCTGCTTTCTCCACAAGTCTACTGAGTATGACTTGGATGTCATGGAATAACTTTGGATTAATATCAGTGGTAACCTGACCACCTCGTCGAATTTCCCGTTCGGTAGCAGGATCGTCATCTTCTGTGGTCTCTCGCCAAAGGCTTTCCTGATCCTCCATAATCCCTACATACAAAAATCAAAGTTACTGAGAGTCTTTCTAACAGCTGAAATATAAACTGCACTAAAGCGGAAAAATACGTATGTCGCACTCCAATGCATAGGTAAGACTGTAGTTGCAAATACTTTAATTAATATAACAGTCATGGAAATATTTCATTAAATACAAGCAAGGTAAAGAAGTGTATATAAATATACAGATTGCAATCAAGACATTCTCCAGATATATAAATCTGACACAGACAATTTGTCCATATTGATCAATTTTAATATAGTAATATTTATGGTCATTAATTTCAAACAACTGCATCATAAAAGATGAGGTACGAAAGCAGTGTCTGGGCATAAGCAAACGTAAACAGATTCATATCTGAGTGTAAATTCCTTCATGTACATGGTGGGGTGTGTGTAAATGCTGGGTATTCAGTAAAAAAAAAAATACTAACAAACAACTTTGTTGCTATTATTATTATTACAGGTCAAACATACCTGCGACTTGATCATTAGTAACCTCAAAATCATCAGCAGCAGGTGCAGTTGTAGCAGGAACCATCACAGGATGATCATTTTGTAGCCGATCTTTGGCACTAGAACAGAAGTCAGGACTGCAGTTACTGTGGTGACCAAAGCAATGTCTAGGGCCATTTATCAAATCTGCTCTCAGTAGCCTAATTCCTAGCTGGCGATCACTCTCTCGACTGCGCATCTTAATTGCACATCTGGCAGCACTTACTAGTACTCCCTTCAAGATAGAAGCCAAACCATGCCTAGTCTCCCCTATCAGCAAAATATTGCCACCACAGCGAGCAGAGTGGATTGTCAAGTCATTGGTATATTTTTGTAATTTCTCAATATTTATTATTCTAGATCCATGAATAGATGGTGCCGATGATCCATTCTCCAACTGTGAGTCTGGAACAACCACTCTCACTGGCTGTACTTCAGGCTGGTGCTTCTGGGGAAACTTCCTTTTTCTTCCAAAAAGTTTTCTACAACCATTTCCATTATATCTATTGTTCTTTTTATTCCCCATAAGAATCGAACTGAACTTAGCTCCAAGTACCACGGCACACACTCCAAACTTACAGGCTCCAAAACACACTCCAAGCAACTATCACAGAACACCCTCCAAAAACGTACAAGCTCCAATTAGCACAGAAGACACTCCAAATTTACTAGCTCCAACTATCACCACTGACTGCCGAAAGAGATTGAAACTGGAAAATACGCGGGGTTTTTCCCGCGTGGAAGACTGGGATTTTCCTGGAATGCGTGGGTTTTTCCGCGGGAAAGATCGGAATTACCTAGAAATGCGTGGGGGTTTTCCCCGCCCGCGTTGGTTTGTGGGCTAAGCAATCAGCTGGAATAGGAGTCATAGGGCTTCAACGTAAGTTTTCCGGTAAGGTAGGGAGAATTCTGCCGTATATCCGCTGAATTCTAATAAAGTGAAGGTGTACGCAGGGCCCTATGTTGTTGTTTTTTGTGGGAAGTTTTTGTCAGCGCTGCAGTAGCTTATCCAAACTACCCTCCTCTATGGCTTCTGAAGGTCTGGGGAGTTGTTTTTGGAGTGCAGGGAACTTCTAAAGGTAAATATTTGTAATAGGGCTACGTACTGTTGGTATACCTTTGTAGATAAACACTAGAGCAGCAATGAATAGTCTTCTAATAGTAGGATTTCTACGTTGAAGTTAAAGAGCTGCAGTTGGACTTGTGGGCCTCACAGATTCTTCTTGCAATGCTTCAATTGTGTTTTATAACATGCAGTTTCATCGTAGTGTTACATAAAAGTGTCCAAGTATTGAATATTTGGTGATTTTACAGAAAATAATAATAAAACAATTCTCATGAATAATTAATGAGGGAACACTATCGATTAGCTCACGTGATTATGGCGTGACGAAAGGGACATTACCCACAAAGCTAGTACCTATGCGGAGCTGATAGCTTCACAATTTCTCAAAAAGCAGCCCGAAATTCAAAGAAGTAGCACAATAAATGGTCTTAATCATTGTTCTGAGTAAGTTCATACCTAAATCAATGGTATTGTTAGTAATCTCCAAAATCAGAGCATGACAGACAAACAGACAGGATGATTACTATAACCCTCTCAGTGCACTCACGCTGAGAGTTAATTAGTATATACAGCATACATAACTATTACCTCAACTTAGTCTTCCAAAAAAAATAACTATCAAGTTCATCAGTCAATGATATTTTGACTAAACTATGCTAAAATAACGCACCTATTATGCCCTATGCTTTTGTTTACCAATTATGCCAAACATCATTATGCTGGCATAATGTGGGCACCCCTACCGGCTGAATGTAAAGTTGGTAGTAACTCTGAGTGTTAGTTCACAGGGGCCACCCACACCCCCAGCAGATATTTTAGCAGCAAGGTTTGACCTGTTGGGTAGCTTTTCAGAAAGGTATTACCCTCAGATAATAACCAAATAAGGTAGTCAGCCAGCAGTTGTTGTTTTTTATATTTGCTTCAGCACATTTTCTGACTGTTTTGATAATTGCACTAAATAGTCCCTTTTCCACAGCAGACTGATGAGCAAATGTTATGTGTGTTCTTACTCCCAGCTAAGAAGAGGTTGGGTAAGTTTGAAGGCTTACATGACATATCTTAAATACACTTACATAACATTATTTATACATTTAATTGTGCAAATCACATGAACCATTAGTGGCAGCGTGGATGAAGTATTGTTTACATAGAATCAGTTACTTACTTCATTGTATATCTCCATAAAGGAAGCAAACATCAGGAATTCCCTCTCAGGATGCTGCGATATAATAATAATAATAATAATGATGACAAATAATAAGATTAAGTAATACAAGCAGATTACTTTTACAACAACAACATAACAATAGATAAATTGGTGAGCTCAATGAAGCAGTGATGGCATTGAGTCTTATGTAGTATATAGAGTAAGGAAAGTAAGGACCTCACAAATCTTTACGTAAAAAGTGGGATGTAGGCAAGCGAAGCAAGCAAGAATATTAGAGGTGAATAATTGAAAATCGACTTATGTTATAAGTATATTATGTGGTCGCAGTTAATTTTTCTCCTATAGCTTTTAGTTTCTTCTGATAGCCAAGAATGCTGTTGTTTCTTTTAAATGTTGCGGCTGTTGCAATTACTATTTCGAGACCCTTCACCAAAGTTTGTTCATGTGAGCCAATCCTGGAAGGGCTCAAGCTCCCCCGAATCCCTCTGTCCTGGAAGTCACAGACATGACTAATCATAATTCATAGCCCTCTATGCTAACTCAGCATCACACACACACACACACACACACACACACACACACACACTCTCTCTCTCTGTGTTTCTCTTGCTCACTCACTGCCTTCACAATCCTACTAACCCTCCTCAATCATGCCATACTCACACACACACACACAAACAAACAAAAACACACAATCATGCTCATGGATATTAATTGTAAAATCATTACAAATCATTAAAAAAAATCCACTGATGAAACTAACATGGGGTGGCAGAGTTACATTTAATGAAATTTAACAAGTTCTCCTTCTCGTCACAACTCGCACGACTTCCAAGAACAAATGATTTTATACCTTTAAAATACAAATTATCAGGTACATACTCATCATCTTCAGGACGCAACAGTATAGTGGCAAATTTTTTGAAGCGGTTTTGTCCAACAGCACTGGCCACAATCATTTCCAGAGAGTTAATCAACTGAGTCCTGGAGTTCATTTTCCAGTCCAATCCAAACTGTTTATTGCAGATAATGAAAACCGCATGAGCCAGTCGAGCATTCTCTTCGACCCACTGCACAATGGTCTTCTCGGTGTGGTCGTTGCAGGAAATAACATTCAAGTCTTGCCTCTTAAGGAAGCCGACAATATATGTCTCTATCTCAATTTTTTCGTGGGTGGGAGTACCCAATGAATATAGAACTAATGCTTCCACTTTTGCTGGCTTGTTGTGATAAGGAGAAACTACTCCTGGCCCATCAAGCTCTGCAAAAATTGCAGTACTCTTGCGTTTGTTACTTATTCTCCACAAATACATGATAATTATAATCCCAGTTGTGGCCAGGACTGCAACAGAAAACACACCAACCACCAGGCTGGCTATCAGGGAAGAGTCGCGGTTATACTTTGGATTCCCCAGAAAGGAAGTTGAAAATGTTGAAGATGTCATTTCTAAGGGTTGACTGAACGCAGACCATCTGCCACAACCAATGGGGTTGTTTTTGTTAGAGAAATAAGAGGATAGGCCAGCACAGGGAGAATACCCTTGCACCCTAACTGACCAAGAGCCTGCACTAGGAAGCCCACCAACTGAGATGCAAGTGGAGCCATTGACAAAGATGTTCACTGTTTCATTGTGGGAGATGCTGTCTAACTTAACATAGTACAGGTCATTGGGTGAGGTTTCCGTCCATGAAACAGTCAGCTCTTCTGTGCTGTAGGAAACGCTCGACAATGGTGCTAAAGGTAACTGTGGTAGACATGCATCCGATCCAGAGCACTCCAATGGCCACCTGCTTGAATTCTCTTTAGTATATTCACCAGGGGCCCAAAAGCCAAATGGAAATGTAGCAAGACTCAAACTCAAGTTCCTGTTTGCAGTTGAATCGTATCCAAAAGCATCTTCGACTCCAAGAGAAATGTTGAACAAGCTAGGCTCTCGAATGCATAAGCACTTGATCAATGTGTTGTTCTTCTTTACTCTAAGCTCATATCCATCTATTACATGTATGTAGCCTAAATCATGTGGATTCCAGTCCCACTGCACATCAAGTGCAAAGTGACTAGCATTTACTGGCTTTTCTCGCCATTTGAGAGACTGTACCTTGATGAATGTGCTATTCAATTCTTTCCGACCAACACAATGTTTATTGTACGGACATCCATAGATAGTATTTGTACTAGAAACAGTAGGAGATGCTGATATTCCTTTACTCCTACTCAGCTTGCTACACTCTAGTAACTGGCTGTCCTTGGAATAATCTTTGGAACAGGAGCGGTTGATTATGCAAGTAGCATTTGGAGAACAAGATGTGCAGGAGTAGTCAAGATGGCATGTTGAACCTGAAGAACAAGCTAAAGCTACTTGAGACAGATCTGCGAGGTTTAATACCACCAACACAAATAGATCGATGACATTCATTTCCATGCATCTAGAACTGAGGAAAGTTCACTGACAGCTCTTTATATAACCATGGAACTTCCTGCCAAGCTGCTTTGGGGAGGGTGAGGTCACAGGATAGATACTACAGGAAATTATTTTTGAAGCCAACAAACGTCAAGTTCCACAAAAAGGCACTAACAGTTTATCTGTCTCTTGCATAAACTTATATGTTCCGAAATACAAGTGCAAATTTTCAAGTAAAAGTATACTTATTATTCTAAAGACGGATTGATTTTTGTAGAACCATTAAAGAAACATTGAAAGCATCATTGAGGAGACTTACAGCAGCTGACGAGCCTAATAGCTACTACTGTTAATAAATCACTGTGCAGCTCAGATAAAAAAATATTTAAAAATTATTGGGTATAGCTGGTTTTATAACCACTTCACTATTACTTTAGTATGTATAATGACGGTACTTTAGTATGTATAATGACGATACTTTAGTATGTATAATGACGATACTTTACCTTATAAGCAGACTGCGGTATTTCTTCAATTAGACTGCATACTACAGGCGTTTATGGCAACTTAGTAAATGTTTTATGCAATTGTCGTCTATAGTGCACACATTCCCAATGGAGACCTTCATGTCTGAGAGCAAACCTTCGTCTTAGCACTGCTACCTGTATTACATGTCTTTGAAAGTCTTGGCAACTTTCAGAAGATGGCAACTTTTGATCTTCTATATTTGAAATACACGTTTTGCAACCTTCACTAGGTAGCCGACATCCCTTGAATGGTGAAGTCTGAAGTTTGCCATCTACGTATTTCATCAGCCCCCACACTACTGTCTAAACTAGTGGTGCGCTCGAATAGCGCAAATGCATGGCGAGCGAGCAGACTCTTTTTACAGAAAAATAGGACAGAAATTACATCTAACTGTAGTGCACAGTGTAACCCTTTCCATTCTCAGTTAGCATCAGAGAATCTAAAGTCTCTGATCCCAGACTAAACTAACAGAATTACCTGAATAAACTTCGAAAGCAGTGGCAAAGAAGCGCAGCTTGACAAAGACTTCACAATTGTTTCAAGAAGAGAGTAGCTGTAAACTTTTTGGTTGAAACAAAGTTGCGTAAGGCAGTGAGCAGGATTCTCCGCGCTCGTTAATTGAAAAATACTGGAACTGTGAACGCTTTACCTAACTTACGTAATTAGAAGCGCAGGCGAAAACAGAGGTCTCACGTACCCCATAAACAGATAAATAAATATAGCGAAATCTCGATTGTGTTACCCCTGAGAGTGTCTCGCTCGCTATGCTCGGTCGCCAAATATGATTTCTGTCACTCTTTTATCTAATGTAAACCACGCAATTCAGATCTCCTTTTACGCAGTTTTCATGAATCACTTTTTAAACTCATCAAAATAAAAAATTATTATACATTGGATTATTTAAAAGTATTTTCACCATGCGACCGTTCAATATTTTCCTATATTGAACGCTGCATATTGAACATTCCAACAAGCCGTGCCTCTGGACAACTGAATTTCTAGAAATATGAAATATCTCCCATATTATATGCTGACTAGTGCAATAAGTATTATATATCACTAGCAAGTATCCTGCCACACAGTGGCGCTTGATGCATTAACCGATTACACGCGAACAAAAATTTTAATTGCGCCTTACGTAACGCGGTCACGGGCGCACGCGAGACACAGAGGATTGATAGCTTGGTGGGAGGGTGACACTAAGCGGGAGAAAGAAGACGAACGTTTGAAGATTGCCTCGGGGACAGTATTATCGAACGATAGAGTACGCTCTAGGCTATTGGGAAAGCATAAATTTGACGCTAAGGAGCTGTTCCCGACTGAAAAATAACAAAGTACTCGCACCGTTTGGCAAAACCTTTATGGCATCACACTGAGGCTCTTAGTAAGCACACTAGTAAGGTTGGAAGTATGGTTTCATGGCTGAAGCAGTTTGCTACTTGATCATAGAGGTAAGAGAAAGTATTTTTGCACGCATCTGTCTTACATTCAGGAAGAATTTGTTGATATTTATTTAGGGTGTGTTTTATTTTGAACTTAGCAATCTGTTATAAATTTTGTGAATAGAGAAGCTTTTTATGGCTTTTGTGCATGAAAACAGGTACATCACAAATAAATGATAGAATATTTGAGTGTATTCAGTTTGATACTCCAAGGTGTCTTTACTTTTGATGTGCTGGTAGGCTGCATTGTTGACAGAGTAGTTGGTGATCTTACTATCAAGTGCAACTGGTCATAGCATAACAGAAGTATATGTCAGAGGGCTCCCTACAGTCCACCTGTTGTATAACACTATTTATTTTTACTTATTGTTATAAAGAATGTGGTTAAAATTCCTGTAGAAATCGCCACTTTTCAGAATCATCAATTCCGTTCTCTCGTCAGAGTCCTTGACCATCCAGAGTCCTTGACCATCTAGTAACTACTGCAGTCACTACACCCATCAGTACTGAAGTCATTCTTGCTGTCATCAAACTCCTCGTCACTACCACCAGAGTTACTGCCATCCTACTGCCATCCTTGCCACTGCCATGCTGTGCCAGGTCAAGAATATTGTCTTCATCACTAGGATGCTGAAGTGCCAAGTGTTCCACTAGCCAAGATAGCTTTCTACTCATGAGCAGTTATAGCTAAAGTAATATTGGTTTCTAAAAAATTATTCTGTGTACCTTTATTATATTATGAAATATATTTTCAATTTATACTTGATCAGAAAGAAGTCTTATTGTTGTGACAAAATTTACTCAACATTTTCTTATGGCAGTCTATGTATTTTATAAGCCTAAAACATACTTACAACAATATAGAATCGTCTGCAATTGTGATTGGTGGCTTCCTTGACTCCACAAAGCTGTAGGGCTAAATATTTTTTTTTTTTTTTTTACTTTTAATTTTTTTTTTTTATTCTGTAGGTCAAAGCACTCTTAAGTTGTTCCCAAGTTTCAAATCAATTGGACATTTCTTTATTTAGTTATAATTTTTGTTGTCAACACTATTTATTGTATCACCGCCCAGGAAGAAACCAATCTTTCGGGTCTTACCGTTACCGTTTGTGGAGCGCGTCTTCGTCTGTCTTTGTTTACAAAACTATAGCTTATTGGCGAGCGAGCGTAGCGAGCGAGACACTTACAGGGGTAACACAATCGAAAATCGGGGATGTTTGTGATTTGTATATGGACGTACGTAAGGCATTTTTGTACTTTGACCCTCGCGTTTTTGTGTTAGTTCGGTTGTCGACCCGTCCCAAACTTCACTAAACAGAATCCTCTGTTTATCGATCAGTACCCGTATCACCCTAGAAATTGAATTGTTTACCTTTTTTAATTCTTTTACTGGTGCAGTTAAAACGTGAAGACTTACAGGACTTCCATTTCTATTCGAGTTAGTGGCGGTGGTAAGTCAATGCGCTCTTTGTCATGGTTATAAGCCGTGCGCAACAGTATTTACTTGAAAATACATTGTCCACCGAAGGTAAGTCTGTGTAACACAGGTGCATGTCCAGTTGTGTCAAAGCATTGTGTGTTACAACCACTACTTAGCTAAAGAATATCACAAAGAAAACTTTTAAATAACGTGTATTGTTTTGTTGTTGTTTTTTTCCTTCAATTCAAACAGTTGCAGAGAGTTGTTACTATGGCACTGAAATCCCTTTACCGTGTATGCGAGATTTAAAATAAACTGGACCTTATTTTCAGTAGCTTCAGTGTTAGAAGTCAAAATCATTCATATAAAAATAGTATAGTCTTTAGGCTCGCTCGCCATTTGTGCTCAAGCACATCACTAGTTACCGTTCAAAATAAAGCACACAGGAAGAGCTATTCAACCACGTAAACTGCACTCCAATTGGGATAAGTGTGAGCGACTGCGCACGCGGAGTGTTCTTTCTTTTTTGATCGAATCAAAGTTGGTGTTGTAGAATCTCTTTCGCTATTTTGTCCCACTATGTCTGACCGAAAACGATCTAGGAAGCGCCCTAGAGGCTTCCTGGGCACTCCATATCGAAGGAAGGATTCAGTTGAGCCTACACCAGTGGAAAAGGAGGCCACCCCACCGTCAGTTAGTAAGCTTAAACTTAGTGGTGATTCATTAGGGTTTGTTTCTGGGTGCTCTACCACTGTATTGCGTCCCAGAGGTAGTAAACCCTCTCCTGAATTGCCAAACAGTAGTTCTGAAACTGCCAGAATGGACAAGCCTAATTCAGCAAATTTTATTTTCTCTATTGGGCTGTTCAATGGTACTTAGAGAAGCTCTTTCACTGCCCTGGGCTTCCCTTGACAGCTTCAGAGGACGGACAGCAGCGTTAGGCGGGGGTTGGTTTCTCGTATAACGGTAAGTTGCCCATGTGGGTGGTTCCAACATGCAACTGATCCTTATAACGCAGACCATCTCTCCGTAAATACGAGGGCAGTTTTAGCCATGAGGATGATAGGTCGGGATAGTTCTTCGTTGGAAACTGTGTGTGCAATGACTTTCTTGGTGCATTGAGTAGTGCTGCTTGTCAGAATTATACCTCTATATTCACAATATTCTCTTATATCAACTGCTGTGGAGTGACCTGTGTTCACAAGGTAACTAAGTAAATCCTTATTTTACACTGGGTCACCTTTGTATGCTTCATTTTCCCCTATTACAGGCATTATCAGCTGGAATAACTTGTTTTGTGGTTAACCTCAATTATCTCAAAAGTGGAACTGTCAACCTTCTGCCAATCATAACTTGTTATCACTATTTTTTTACAGTGATGTTTTTATATCATCTGAAAGCTCTTTTTTTACTCTTGAAAATTTTTTTTTTTTAAATCTTTGTTATCAAGTTATTCACGTTTTCATTGAAAAACTGCTGTTTTTAATAAAAAAAATTAATATAAAATCAACAAAAAATAATTAGAAAAATCTGTGCATTCATTTTATTAACAAGGTATCAAGGAATGTGTGTGTGAAGTTTGAAGTCTTGATGTTGAAGTAGGAGGGGTTAAGTTGCGGCAGAGCGGGTAAGGGTTTTCTAGACGTTAACGCCCAAATATTTTGATGGGTGTGGTTTTCTGCCAATATTTTTAGCTCATTTTAAAGTGTTTCAGATGAGCAATGTTTTGAACTTAAAAGTGAAAAAAAGTATGCATGCATAGTAAAGTTATGACAAAAAGAAAAAAAGCATTTTTGTATGGTAAAAGCCCCCCTTAACTTTTTTTTTTTTAATTAGGAATAAAGAACTGTAGCATAAAGTATATTTTATTCATTCTTATTATCTTCTACTACTTGATTTAGTTACATCAATTTCACTTTGAGCAATCCTATATCTTTACCATTTTTAATGTTTGTTTTTTCTATTAATAGTATAATACAAATAACATATACCCGATTTTCATTATTAACACCTAATACTGTCTTGCTTGCTTCACTTATTCACCAATAAGCTCACTAGAATCTATGGCAAAGTGAACACAAAAGTGGACCCTTACGTTTTGTATGTACTCAAATATTCTTGCGATGGAGAGTGGAATTACTCCAGCATCTGTCTCTCCTCCCATCATGGTGTGAGTCTTGCCACTGGATGTCTGGCCATATGCAAACACCGTTCCTACAGGTAACAGTAACAATGTAATGGAGGAGACGCGATAATGAATAATGAACTATTGCTGCCAGGTGACTACTACTACTACCATCTTCCTTAATCAAAATCTATGAGATAATAGACTCAGTCTTCTATGTGTGTGGATGCATGAGTGTAAGTATGCATGCATGCATGCATGCGTGCGTGTGTGTGTGTGTGTGTAGGATGAGTGGTATATCCAGGAGTGAGTGGAGGTCAAAGTATCAAGTCAGAGAAGAAGGAAGAGTGTGAAGTGTGAGAAATGAAGTGTTGTGTGAAGAGTGTTGTAGAGCTTTTCTAAGAACTGGACAAAAAGCACATCACAATTGTCTGAATGAGAGGAGGAAACCACAGGACCCACAGACAGGAACTGTCCAGTGCACCAAGTGTAAGAGATGGTCTGGTAGTAGAGGAGGTTTGAGAGTAACACAGAGCTAGACTGGTCCACAAAAACATCAGTTGGGGGTGGGGCTGCTACAGTGGGTTCAGCTATGTGGTTTCATCTCTCCATGGGGGTGGGGAGAGGGGGGGGGGGCATAATTTTACCCAAGCTGGTGTTGGGTGTGGCACGAAAACAGTGCCCCATTGAAACTGTGCAAGACTGTTTACAAAATTTTTTTTGCTTAATTTTAATTCAGCGAAATAAATTAAAAAGTAAATTAACTAGCAACCATGGATAACAAATGAATCAACAATAGCCTAATTTTTAGCAGACACGGATATTTTGGGGAAAACGTGGGGAAGCATTGCATGTGGTTAAATTCACATTGAGATTAACAGTAGCCAACGAATATGTGACTGGCATAACTTACCTGTGAGCTAACCCACTGGCCAGCCTTGAGCTGGAAATGGGCGTAACCTAACCCACTGGCTAGCGGTCTGCTGGAAATGGGCGTGAGAGGCTAAACCCACTGGCCAACAACGTGCAGGTAATGAGCGTCAGAGAAACCCGCTGGCCCGCAACGTGCCAGAAATGGGCGAACCCCATAATAATATGAATAGACATCAGATAAGAATTAACTGACAGACAGGATTATTAAAATAAGGTTCAGAATTGGCGGATAATTTTTTTAATATTATCTATTATCCATAATCCACTTTCAGTTTTGTTTTTAGTTCGGAATTTTGTAGCTTCATAACTCCTAGGCGTCAGTTTTCTCCAACATTGTTGGTAAGCTTCCAGTTAGCCCGCCTATCTCCCCAGGCACCACATTAGTGGAGTGTGCAGCGTAAGTTCTTGAAGTTACCATCCAGAGTACAAGTCAATTGATTCTTAATAGGTTTTGTGTGGGCTTTAAGGCAGAATTGTGGGAACGCCCACTCCCCAGAAAAGAGACCAGAGCAAGTCACCATGTATGAGAACATACCATTAACATTATAATTAGAAAAAAATGATCAAATCACATTACCTACCTACATAGGCCCAGCCCATGTGGATTTGAGTTGAGTTTTGTCAGAGTTCTTGAGTTGGAAGTGTGTGTGAACTAAGAAACTCAGTTGTCATCTTAAGATCAGACCAGACTTTGGGTTAGCCTCTCTTGAGATTATTTGGGCAATCAACCATACATCCATTAAAAACACAAAGCTACGAACTCCACTCTACAATCTCCTGGTGGCAATGATTGAACCAATCCCCACAGTCATTTTATCTTTTAGATAACAACAATGGCTGCCCAAATAGGTCTTCACAACCCTTGGGTACAGACAACAGCTAATGTATAATGTAAATGTTTCTCACCTATTCTCCTACAATATTGATACACTTTTGTTTTGCAAGAGCTGAATTTATAACGGTCTGACTAGCTGGGATGTCAATCGAAAAATGGCAATAAATACTTTTGTGGCTTACTAATTCTATACAAGTGATCCTTTTTTACAGAGAAACTAAACCTCTGGTATGTCTGATTTTCCTTGAGCCAATCTATACAATAATAATGCTTGTGTGTCAGTAACAAATACGGACCGACGGCGGTATGTATTCATAAATAATTCGTTAATTGATTGGAATAGGTAAAGTATCAACATTACCTCTGTTTGGGAAAACATTTGACAGGGGGGAGGGGCTTATTAGGGATCAAACCGTCAATTGTAGAGTGCGCACACAAACCATTTAACCATCAGGACCTAACAGCTTGTAGTATCTTGAAGTGCCTTATTAACCTACTAGCAAGTACTCCCACCAAGAATGAGTTATTACTATTCATTGTTATCATCCTCTACCACTTAGTTAAGGTTACATCAGCTTCCCTCTCCTGCTCTCTTTTTCCCTGAAACATATCGGCGTTCTTATCCCCCTCCTTTCCTTTTCCTTAACGCTTTCTTCTTGAGTCATGGAGTCCCTTCTCCTGCTTTGTCTATCTCTCCTGCTTCTGAATCTCTCTGTCCTTCTATTATTATTGTGGACTTAGACTTAGCGAAACTTTTTAGTACTTTCACCTACCTTTGTGAAACCTACGCTGCATTTCCTCACCAATTCCACCCACTTTTTAGTTACAATTAATCGCCTTTGTGATTCTCTTTCATTTTTTTGGCTTTATTTGAAACCTATACTGCCTTCCTCGCCTATTTCTCCCACTTTTTAGTCACAATTGACCACTTCTACTGATTGTAACGACACTTTACCCATTCATTTAATGATGATGCTTTACCGAACTGTTTAAGCTCATGAATTATTCATGAATACCCACCATTGTTGTTGTCGCCATTGAAACGTATTATTACATAGATTGTATCGTATAAAAACTGAACACTGGGTTGCTGAACCGAGTTGGGAAAGAGTGCTTTTCTAAAGTAGCTAACCATAATGAGTATAAGAAAAGCTGAAAGAAAATACATGTACACAGAAAGGACAGAGATATTGGGGAGCAGGAGAGATAGACAAGAGGAGAAGGGAATCCATGAGATGAAAAGAGGAATAAGAAAAACAGGGCCAGGATGGCTGAGGGAAAAAAAGAGGTATTTTCTAGTACATGTTATAACTACGATACAATGTTATTTTTTGACTTCATCATACTAATACTACCATTTTATTAAATAAGCAACTATTTGACAATTGACCTCCACCTAACCTGCGGCTAAGTAGCCAATAATGTCATCAGCTGTTTTACCAGGATATCAGGTAGCCTCCTTTTTTAAGCTGACAGTGACAGGGGGAAACAAATTCCAAGTTGACTTGGCCGCAAGAAAAACTTGAATACACGTAGCTAGCAATCCGGGGTTTGCACCACTAGAAAGTTTGCATCCAAGCAATTTAAAATATTCCCTTATTATACTTCAAAACCGGAGGAAAAGGACTATATGAACAGAAGAGCACATTTAGAACTGCAGGACAGACTTCACTAAACTCTAGCTAAAGTTATGCAGTAACTTAATGACGAACTGCACCCTTTTCACGTGAAAGTTGATTTACTAGTGAATTATTGCCATTAAATTCACATGACTAATTGCTTCTGGTTGTTGTTTTTCCAACTGCAATCTTCCTTTACTGCATTTGCGGTCGTGCCAACTCAACTTGGACATACTATAGTGTGTCCAAGCATTTTGTTTTAAAATAAAAATATGAACTAATCAATTGGCTGGTAAAATTATTCTTCCCCCTTACGTCACTTTCAAAAGGCCAATTAAATGAATACTGCTTTTAGCCAGTTTTCCCAAAACCAATCACACATATATGTACTTCAGTTGATACTTAAGTACAAGAACAATGTATTTGTACTCGTATGAGTACACATCATGAACTAGACATATTATACTCGTACCTCATTCCAAATATACAAGTACTCATAAAGTACCCAAATACTTTCAAAGTACATCGTCCCATATCTGGTCGAGCAACACAAAGGACGTTTTTCTCTATCATGTGTGTTCCCAACAGGTTTGGCTCTGCCAGCTACTCACTCCTTTACCTCCAAAATTCAATATTACTGCCACTACTACCAATACTCACCATTAAATCCTTCCATTACAGACTGAATAATCGGCTCCACTAAAGTGTCAAAAATTTGTGAATTAGTCGAGTCCATGCCAAAAACATGATCTGGATTTTTAATACCACAGAATGACAAACTATGTACTGGTTCTATGTTACCTACCGAAGTAGTAAGGATTAGAGGAGCTTTTTTCATATATTGAATTAGAGTTTGACTTCCATTGTATCCGCTTGTCATCCTCCCTGAAAAACCAAGGAATACTATTGCAACTTAACTCTACAAGTGTAATTTAGCTACCTCTTAATAAGAGGGCGAACTCTTATGCCCACTTTAATGGCATCCATTTGAAACAGCAGAAAAATTTCCTCGTCCTGTTTCCACTTCTTCAGTAGAATCAAAACGCGCGCCTAATAATTAATTGTGCAGATTCAGCAATTTCGTAAACTAAAGGTCACGTGATAGTTATTATGGCTTGTTTTTGCTGCTGAGAGTGTGGTGGTTGCTTGTAGGGCGGGGTTCCCGGGTACTCCGCGGTGGCCTTCTCCCCGGTGGAGGGGCTCAGAGCTCTGTGGTTATTCGAGGGTAAGGCTGGAGCTGTTAATTTGTGGAATTTATGTTGACATTTTCCCCTTCTTCACAGAAATGGAAAACGATGGTGCCATTTCCTCGAGGTTAGTCATTGCCTCTTTGTCCACAAGTGATTTAATTTAATTTGTTGCTATTTTTAGCTAGAGGATTAAAAAACGTATTTGTAAGGTGTGAACTTCTAATCATAAATAGACTTCATAAGTACTTGCTTATTTATACATAAAAGTTTATTTAGACAAGGTTAAAAAACTTCCTAAGTGGGGATGTACGTGAAAGTAATATAAATAATTTTGTTTAAACTGCGATTCTTAGAGATAGACAAGCTTAAAATAGTGTGGAATGCTTGCTTAAGTATGCAATAATGGATAGCTGATTTGAAGCGTGTATGTAAATACTGCCTATTTCAGCTTTGATTTGGTAGAATTAAGAATGTAATGCATAAGCTACTGAGATTTGTACATCAATCTTTCTATTGTTGCTGTATTCAGTTTGTTTATTTATTTATTTTATTTCTTAATTTTTGCTGACTAGTCATTTTCTCATAGATTGTCTGTGAATTCATCAAAATAAGGACCCATCAAATATTTTAGGGATTATAGACCAAGGCCGATGTTGCCTTATGTTTGATTCTACACACTCATAAAAACATTGGTCTTTAATGGTCCAGTTGGCTTGCATGTGTGCTGAATAGCTTCTAATAATCTTTCCACCTTCCTCAAAATTGCCTAATCACTGTAAATTATTACATTTTAGCCCTTTGACTACCAAGTTTATGACAACCCGCTTGGTAACATGAAAATGTATGCATTTTTTAAAAAACTCTTTACTAGGCCACACACAGAGATGGTAAGCATTCCAATTGCCATAAAATCTAATGACTGGTGCTTTCATTTGATTGTTTTTATTATAGGAATTACTACATCAGCGTTATATTAGATAAGTGGTTTAAATAAAAACATAGAATTGCTGACCGAACACTTGGCATTTATTTAAAGGGTTAATTATCTAGCGAGATACTGTTGGGAAAATTGGGTATATGTTACATTATTATATATATTTATATAATATATATTTACTTATTACATGAGTCAGAGTGTGATATGGTGAAATATTTCAAGAGAGCCAAAGGCTAGTGAAAATAAAGCCTGAGAGTGAAATATCTAGCCATATCACTCTGAAAGTGGTTTATTCCACACTAGATATCTAGTGTGGATATTACACTCTGACTAGTGTAATAAGTGGTTTATTCCACACTAGATATCTAGTGTGGAATAAACCACTTATTACACTAGTCAGAGTGATATGGCTAGATATTTCACTCTCAGGCTTTATTTTCACTAGCCTTTGGCTCTCTTGAAATATTTCACCATATCACTGGGAATAATTTTTTTGGTAACCCAGGTGTAAAGTTGGCTGAAAACTCACTAGGGGCTCCCCACAACCCCACAGCTAATATTATAGCAGCTGCTCTAAGGGGGGGGTAGGCTCACTGAGTAAAAAGGTAGCTGTAAAAACCCAGAAAACTTGTACACCTGGCCCTGTTGCTATAACTACTCTGGTAATGAGCTTGCCACTTTTACGTGAGGGGGGGGGGGGGGGGGGGGCGGAGTCAACTTACAATAAAAAATTCTCACACTCTAAAGTAATGGATCCAGAATCTTCTCTTGCGTACTGCTCAGGAATGAACTAACTGCTATGGTTCAAATTTTGCCAGGGTTTAGGGCCACAAGGGGTCAACCCTATAACGTTGAGATATTTACGGAATTTCACGGAAATAATCGACAATAGTTCACTGGTAAGGTGAGTAAATAGAAAAGTAAAATAAAATTTTAAAAAAACTCAAAGTTATGGCATGCACGCATGGGTAAGAAAATGATATACAAAAAATCAGCTTCTAAACTACTGCGGTAGCCATGCAGTACTGCCAAGAAGTCCAAAATGGTGAAGGGTCTTGAGATGCGATCGACTTCCAGTCTTCATTCTTGGTAGGTGCTTTCTCCTAGCAGTGCTTGCTGGCCTGCATAAATAATATAATTCGGGGGGGGGGGGGGGGGGGGGGGGGGGGGGGGGGGGGGGGGGCCTGGAACAGAAGTAAGCAAACAGGCCTGTTTTGAGGGCCTGTTTGGCAGAGTCCCGCAAATACATACATACATACATATCCAACATATACCCGACATATTATACATACATACACTATATTTGCATACCCGATTTTAATTATCCACCCCTAATACTAACGCGCTCGAGGGTGTATGCCCCTCCTACGTACACGACTTTTTGTGCTTGACCCCAGTTTCTTTCTCCTAAAAACACCCCAGTTTCTTTGGATAAATTTAGGCTCCAAATTGTGAGATAATTCCTGCGAAATGCTTGTTTTTCAAGTCACAAGAAAGTTGCTGCGACTAGTTATTACAAGGCCATAGGAGCCGGCATGGCGAGCACGGCCATGGCCATGATGGACAATTCGAGGTGCTTATCTAGAAAGTGTGCTTAACAATTGTGCAGGAGCTTTGGGAGAATGCTCTGCAAGCAACCACTGATTCTGAGGTGCGTGCTAGATTGGTTGGTGTACAAGCTACTAGTTTGATGTCATTATAGGAGAGTGCATTCTTTCTCACACTGACAATTTGAGCAAGACCTTACAAAATCCTTGTCTTACAGCATCAGAAGGTTCTACAATTGCTGATTTGACTTGTCAGACTTTGGAACGAATTAGCCTTTTCTGGGGAAAAGTTCTTTTCAATGCAAGCTAAATATGATGTCAGTGATCCCACTTTGCCTAGGAAAAGAAGAACTCACACCTGATATCAAGTAGGTTCAAGTGGCAGTAGTTATCCTGCTGCACTTAAAGAATTTTATCGCTGCCATTATTTTTGAATGCCTTGATTTGATAATGGCGTTTATTCAAGATCGGTTCAATCAACCTGGCTACAAGACATTAAAAAATATTGAAGATTTACTTCTAAAATCTGCTAGGAATCAAAACTATCAAAATGAACTGGAATTCGTCTTAAACTTTTATTCGAATGACCTCAACCCATCACCTCTGAAAACTCAGTTGCAGCTCTTTACTACATCACTGAGTACTTATGAGAAACCGTCACTTTTTGAAATCACTTAAGTCAATGTCCCCTGCACAGAGGGACAGTATGTCAGAAATCTGTACTCTTTTACAGTTGATTCAAGTTGTTCCAGCAACAAATGCAATCAGTGAAAGAAGTGCCTCTGCTCTACGCAGAGTAAAAAACTATTTGCGATCAACGATGTCCCAAAGTCATCTGACTAACTTAATGCTATTGCATGTTCACAAGTACAAAACTGATGATTTAAACTTAAAAAATTGTTCAAATGAATTTATAACTGAGAATGACCATAGAATGAACAACATACAACTATTTAAATTTTATAATATTTATCACCTCTCCTTCCATCACACTTTTGATTATCACTGTTAAATTTTTTTTAATGAAAATTCTAATTTCCATGTTAATCTGCATGTGTTCGGCCGTACCATTTCAAAGTAGCTTCCTATGGCCCTGTACTATGACATTGAAACCCCTTTACCAGACATAATTTCAAAACTTCGCTGTTTTGGGGGGCTGCGAAGCACTGCTTGTTGGTTGACAAGAGCCACTAATAGTCACAATACCTTAATATTAGCTACCAGTACTCCAGGGAAGCTGAGGTAAGTACGTAATGCCATATTTGTTAGCTAAAATTACAAAAATAACTCTGACCTTCTTATTTTGTAGCTGAGAGCTTTATATCAAGAGTGACTGGTAATTCAGATAGTCAGAATGGCTTAAATTTGATACTACAAAAGTTACCATTACTCAAGAAAAAATTGATTTTGTATTTGTTTGCTAAAATTAATAGTCAACTGCTATCCATTTTTGTCATCATATAAAGTATAAAAACAGAACCTTCTTTACATCACATAACAATGTAACCTAACTAGATAGGCTCACTCAATATTTGTGCACAAGCACACCACTAGTTGGGAATGTCTGTATGTATGTGTGTATGTATGTATGTATGTACATGTGTATGTTGTGCATATGTATGTAAAATTCTAGTAGCTATGGCATAATAGCAAACAGTGGTAAAAGAATTTACAACCAATATAATGTGGCAATTCATAAAAAAAAGAACATTGCACTTGTAGTATGTCATGCAGTCATTTTTTTTTTTTTTTGTCACAATCAACTGTATTCAATTTTCTTTTTTGCTTTTTTATAAAGCACTCGTAATTCAACAGTTTTAGTGGCTATAAAAATGTGGGCATTACGTTGATAATCTTTTGGAGGTAGAAACTTTTTCAGATGCTGACATGAATATATTAAAAAGTGATACTAACTATATTGAGAGCTTGGAGGATAAAGATTATTATTAGCTGTTCAGTTTCGAAAGCATTTTTTTGTTGGAGCAAAAAATCCCTGCCAAAGTTTAATGTATTTAGAAGTCCACACCGATCAATGCATACAGCTTTTGAAGAGAAGTTGTTTAGAACAGCCTTCAATCTAGCTGGCTTGTTAGTTGGAAATAGCTTTTTGTAGGCGGAAGACACACTTTAGAGTTTTTCCTATCTACATAGGTGTTTTACCTAACTCTATATTATTACATGTGATCTAATTTAATTTTGTTCTAACACCTCTTACCACACCCACTTCTTGGCTCGATCACTTTAGAATGCCAGGCAGTCCCTGTAAAGTGTTGTTGTTGTTTTTATTAATTATGCTTTTTCCATGGCCAAAAGTGGAGAGGGGTAAAAAAAAAAAAGGCTTTATTAAATATTCTTTTTGCTTTTTGTTTGTTTGTTTGTTTTTGTACTTGCCTTGTAGGCATTTGTGGTATGTAAACCTTTAGATTTTTCAATACAATCAAGTGTGGTATTATTTTGAAATACCATAGCAGTAGAAAGCTGAAATAGTGATCAGATTGGTCATGGTGATCTATCCACGATCTTGCCATATTTACATTAGCTAGGCAATTATCGCGGCAGAATTCCTGGGCGAAATTTTTGGGTAACGCTATTTTAGCTAGCAATGGCCAAAAATCAAATAATGGAGTGGGAGATATATTTGATGAAAATATACAAGGTTGACTACAAGAACAAATTATTATCTTTGGCTATAGTCCTATCACATGATAGCACAAATAACTAAGGTATTTGGATGAATAACACTTATGCGGCGAGAATTTTCACTCGGCTTCGCCTTATGGAATTTTTCTCACAACACTCGAGCGATTACAGGGGCATAACTAGAAATTAAAAAGAGAGGAGGCAAGAATTTTTTGGCTACTAAACCATGCCCAGATTCATAAGTTTGTAAATATACAAATAAAAAGAATAGCTAAATGAATCTGATAAAATTAATAGCTGGCTGTTTCCCAGGACCCAATATGCTAGCCAGAGCTAAGTAACATACAAATCAAGCTAAACTATGGCTACAAAAATAATTTATTTAGTTTGTCCGCTTAGTTTCCTTTTCCAGTCCCCCCTTCAAGCTCTCTCTGAATTCCTGAGGTGAGCAGGGGATTCCCCACCACTAAGTTGGTAAATATCTTTTTGATGCTAAATTGTGATGAATGGAGTCACTCCAACCTCTCCATTACATTAGCAAGTTAGTAGAAAAAAACTACAATAGTAGTTGTATTCTAGTTACTGTGAAGTGATTTGTATAACTTTGTTTGTCTGGAAAAAAAGATCCTTTAACCAGGCTGAAATATTTTGAGGAGGCAGTAGCCTCCTCTGCCTCAATGCTAGCTATAGCCCTGTATTAATTCCGAATACCACAGTTTTCCATGCTATTATATCTCCAAATCTGTTGTATCACACAAAATAATTCAATTGCTTTAGGATATTATTATTAAGATTTTAGTTTTGTTTACTTTAATAGATATTAAATTAGTATTTTCTAATCAAACATTTTTGCAAGTTACAAAATGTCACCACGACTTAAAAGCAATGGCTTTTGAACAAGGATTCAGAGGCCTGCTATTTGACATAGCTTAATTTATGCACTTTGTCAAAACTTATGATTTATTGGTGAATATAGAGCATATCAGTTAGCAGCAGTTGTCATTGAGTCCCTCTCATATAGATACAGTATACCTGAATAAGTAGCTATATGCCAAATAAATTTATTCTATTGGTGGTATGAAAGATGAAATAGCCAAGTATTACTTAAGCTGTGTATTTAGATGTTTTAATTTAACCATTTTATCACAACCACAAATTGAAAGTTTTCTAAATTTTTCAGTTCATTATATAATATTTGTGTGTCATAGATTTCTTCATGACAATGCAACTTCCAGTAAAAATCCAACTGGCATCAACTACAATGCGACTTCAATTTCAAGCAGAATTATAGCCCATCTCCATCCCTATAGCTACATCTCAAGGGGGAGGGGTTCGAAGTATACAATTTTGCTGAATGTTTTCTTTCAAAGTTGCACTCATCTCGCCAAAGTTCTTCTTTTGCAGCTGCTCCTGTGCAATATTATTTCTATGTCACTTCAGACCACAACTCAAGTGGCATGTTGCAGCTATGATGCAAGAAGTTATTCATTTCGTAATGGAACTGAAGCTACATATGTAGCTATTAGTTGGTACATAGCCGCAAGCTGTAATATCATGCACAGATCTGAAGCCTATGTTCGTGATAAACATTTGCCTTTTTTTATGCTTTTTGCAATAATTTGCTGCATGCATTTTTTTGCTCGAGAACCACACGCAGTGGTACTCAGTTCTGTGAACAAGAAGACAATTTTGGGAGTTTTGATGATGATGCTGCTTCTGGTGGTGACGATCACGATGATGATGATGATGATGATGATGATGATGACGATGATGATGATGATGATGATGACGATGATGATGATGGCGATAATCATGATGATGATGACGATGATGATGATGGTGATAGTGATGGTAATGATAATGACGACAGTGGCGATGACAGGAATGGCTGTAGTGAGGATGACAAAAATGACAATGATGATGGTGATATATTGATGGAATATTTTTCAAACTGGGAATCACAATGTCCAGCACCTGTGTGTCCTTGTCAGCTTTCAAGCCAAAGTCAACAGGACGAACTATTGCAAGACCCATTGATAAATTTTGTGATGGTAGGATCACCAAGATATAGTACAGCTTTCCCATTGGAAGCTAATATTCCTGCTCAGACATTTACATCTGGATTTTTACCAGTTCAGCCACACCCACCACAGTCCACTGTGGCAGTACTTCATCATGATACTCACATAATGTCTTTACTTGATCACTCTTTAGAATCACATGATTCTGAACAATTTGATAAGTTCTTCACCTCCCCTTCTTGCATGGTGAATGAACTTGATTTGAATGCATTTGGAAATGGACGGTTTGAGAAGGTTCTCGAACCTTTCCATGGTCAATTTCTCCAATACAAAGGAGAAATTACAGCTTTCCCATTGGAAGCTAATATTCCTGCTCAGACATTTACATCTGGATTTTTACCAGTTCAGCCACACCCACCACAGTCCACTGTGGCAGTACTTCATCATGATACTCACATAATGTCTTTACTTGATCACTCTTTAGAATCACATGATTCTGAACAATTTGATAAGTTCTTCACCTCCCCTTCTTGCATGGTGAATGAACTTGATTTGAATGCATTTGGAAATGGACGGTTTGAGAAGGTTCTCGAACCTTTCCATGGTCAATTTCTCCAATACAAAGGAGAAATCACTGCATCCAATACTTTTCTCAGCTGGATATCTGAGGAAGATTGGTCATTCTGCATGTTAACTGGAGATCGCATATATCTCTGTATGCATTCACTGTATTGTGATTGTGACAGTTATGCTGAAGGAAACGTGAGTGTTCCAAGCATGCTGTCTTTGGGCTCTGTAGCCACATCACTTCACAATGAACAAACCTTGTCTATGAGTTTAGTATCTCTCACAAACTTAGAAGAAACGACAGCAGGCTTTGAAGACAGTGGCAGTGTCATAGAGACAGATGTTGAAGTCACAGTTTCATTTAAGGAGAATCGTAACTTGTTAGCTTTTTGCTGCAATGTAGATATTCAAAGTGTACCCATGAAATTGCACTCTGAATGCTTGCATCCTTTGGAAGAATCATTGCATTTAAAAGAAAACAAGATCAATAATCCTCCTCCTCTGACCAACTTTAACTGTGCCAATTATGTTGCCTGCTGCTTCGACAACTGCTTCAAACCTTTTCAATGTCTGTGTGGAGATTGAATTTTGTTATATTGTTTGTTGTTGTTGTTGTTTTTATAGTTTCGATGATATTAGAGATTGATATAATAATGCAGATGCAGGTGTGCTAGTTAATTATACTCTAACTCAGGGATAACTTTGCCAAATTACAATTAGTATTATTATCCAATGATATACTCTTGGTGTGTCTGTGCGAAGCTATAAAAACGCTATTGCGCATGCTTGTTTGATTAGGCGGAGTTGGGTCTGACTAAAACACGGACCGGACTAAATTCGCGAAAAACTCGCGCACGGAGAGGGCGCATGCCTGGACACCATGTAAAACTTGTCTACTATAGTACTTTCTTGTTTCTCTTTCAGTGTCAATAAGTTGAAGAGAAAGATTTATTACTTAGCAAAGATAAGAAAAACATAGCCCAAACAGCATTCATTTGTTGTCAGCATCAACATAACATTTTTGTAAACATTGCCGTTATTTACTAGCATTCCATTGTTGTTTTGCATTATTATCATACAATTATAATTTTCTTGTTGTTACCATTGCCATAATAATATTATTAACAATAACAACAAAATAAAAAATAATAATAAAAATGATAATAACAATAAAATAATAATGATAATAATACAATTGTGGGGGCACCTTTGAGTTTGAGGATGTAGGCTTTATAGCTACTCAGACTGCCCTCAGAATTGCATAACTGCCACCAGAGTCGATCTATATTAGAGCTGATACTGCACCCTCAGCAGAACTAAATCAAATACTCCTCCAATGCTCAGATGTATATAAAGGAGCAATTAATATAGCACATGAGATGTGTGAAGGTAACTATAACCAAAGACTTATTGAAGATATGATGGGATAGTTAAATATTATATGGCTGTCCATCCACAAGTGTAACATAAAAAGAAACGAGGCACTGACTGTGCTCATTGGGTGAGAGCACACTAGCTAAGAAAATGTTTTAGAACAGTTAGGTAAGTTACAGGTGTGATTATGCAATGTGTGATATGATAATATCTCTTTATTCTTCATCCTCTTGTGGGAAGCCCCACAATTATAGTGACAATAATAATTATTATCATGTACTGAACTCAGGTACTCCCATAGAGATCAATACAAATCAAACTACCCCAATATTTTACCATTACATCCCCTTTGGCATTCTAAAAGTGTTATTGCATCCCCTTGGGGTCAATTCCAATTTTTCTGTTTTCATAATAAATTTTTCATGGTAAATAAAAATACATCATTTCGACATGTCTATAATATGTGTTATTCTTTTATCTATTAGTGAATTATCACTATTATTATTGCATGTCTTTAGATGCTGTGGACATTGTGAAACTTGGTATCTGTGTTGCTGTAGGGAAGCCAATATTGATTGTACAACCAGTGAGTGTTGGTCCAGCAAGCAGGGACTGAGTCGTCAAGTCTTGATTTTTGTAGTACCACTTGATGAAATAGTAGAAATTGAAGGCTCAGGCTACCTGTATGAGCTCAAGTCATACAGAGCTGGAGAAAGATCCATTTTAGTGGTCAGGCCAAGAAAAGGTGTGGTCTTGGGTGTGGCCAGTACACAGAGATATGTAATGAAATGTGCCACTTTTAACTGGACATGTGTTTTAATCAAATGACAAAGAATTACACTGCAAGTAACAATATAACACATAATCTTTCTTATGTGATCATTGTTTGCAATGAAATTGTTTATAAACATATGACTCCAAAGCAGGGTTGTGGCAATTACAGGAGTAAAGTAATCAATTACAATTACAATTACTTAAAATTTTTGCTTCTCAATTACAATTTCAATTACCAATTACACCTTTAAGAACTAATTACAACAAATCTGTTAGCAATTACATACAATTACATCATATCGCCTCCTCAGGATAAGTGCCTCCTCAGGATAAGTGGTCAAGTAATAGGGCCCACAAAGTTTGTAATTTTGTTTTAATTCATCAATTCTCTTAAAAGAGAAAAGTTATGTAAAAACTGAGAATTCATTTTCTTGCTAGCAGCCATGTGCTTTAGAACTGACCCTTTACCAAAGTGGTCTTTAACCCCAACTACTTGCCAATTACAGGCATGCAATTACAATTACAATTACAATTACTGCAGATGGTGTAATGATTACAGCTAATTACAATTACCAATTGCAATTACCACAACACTGCTCCAAAGTCTGTTTTTTTCTCTCCATGAATATGTAATGTCATCCCCAAAAAGTGGTCAGGCCATACCCTAACCAGCCTGACAATGTACTCCGGCCCCTTTGTTGTTCTAGTGAGGCCTTTTTATAATTGTTGAGACTTGGCAGATTTTTATGTCCAGTTAATTGAATAATTTGAGTTTCTGGTATATTATGTTTTGTGAGACAAGTCACATCGTTTTTCTTGCTGAATGGTTTGTTCTCTTCCCAGACAATCCTGCAGTTGCAGCCATCCTCTTCATTATTGTGTTAATCCTGTCATTACCCATCATTTGCTTATTGTACCAGATGTTGTCATTTAAGTGATTATAGTTTACAGCCGAATAAAAAGCTGAAATAATTGACAGCTGAAATAATTGACATAAACATCCCTTATAGGTTCACTCACCAATTATCTTTTGCAGTGATCAAAATAATAACATATTAGTCTACGCTGTTGACTGTTTTTATTTTATTTTGTTTTTGTTCTATTTGTATTTTAGCCTATACAGTTGTAGCATAGCTCCATACCTTACCCACAATTCTAATACAAATCATTTCCAAGTGCCTTAGATGATTTATCTGCAAGGCCTAACAGAATGAGGGTGTGGCATAATTACTATGTTAATGATTCAGTCATTCTCGGCTGAAATAATTATAATAATAGCAAACTTTCTCGTTCTTACAACCAATAATATTGTTAATTAAAACTTAACCCGATATTTCGACGTCTTGCCGAATATAGTAGGATATAGTAGACAGTAAGCATACCCTCCAGAAATCTTGCTGTTTACATTGTGTTAGTATATCACCACAGAGAGTTTGACCACAGTTGACCCCTGAAGAAGTAGGTGCCGAGGAATACATCAGAAACTTGTCAAACAAATGGCACCAGACGCCTCTGGAACCACTCCCACATCACCAGCCAACAGCTCAGCTGTTAGTATATCACCACAGAGAGTTTGACCACAGTTGACCCCTGAAGAAGTAGAAGGTGCCGAGGAATACATCAGAAACTTGTCAAACAAATGGCACCAGACGCCTCTGGAACCACTCCCACATCACCAGCCAACAGCTCAGCTGTTAGTATATCACCACAGAGAGTTTGACCACAGTTGACCCCTGAAGAAGTAGAAGATGCCGAGGAATACATCAGAAAACTTGTCAAACAAATGGCACCAGACGCCTCTGGAACCACTCCCACATCACCAGCCAACAGCTCAGCTGTTAGTATATCACCACAGAGAGTTTGACCACAGTTGACCCCTGAAGAAGTAGAAGGTGCCGAGGAATACATCAGAAAACTTGTCAAACAAATGGCACCAGCCGCCTCTGGAACCACTCCCACATCACCAGCCAACAGCTCAGCTGTTAGTATATCACCACAGAGAGTTTGACCACAATTGACCCCTGAAGAAGTAGAAGATGCCGAGGAATACATCAGAAAACTTGTCAAACAAATGGCACCAGACGCCTCTGGAAACACTTCCACATCACCAGCCAACAGCTCAGCCAAGAGCAAGCCGAATAAATTGCTGCCAGTTATCAAGTGCCCTCTGTGCGCAGCTAGACAAGCACAACTTAGTTCGGTGTCAACCCTTTTCCCACTATGACGTAGACAAAAGAAACAAGTTTGTTTGGGAGAAGCGATTGTGTACTAACTGTCTAGGAGAAGGACATGGCTACACGCACTGTCCCTCCAAGTACACCTGCCGAACATGCCACAATAAACACCACATGATGCTGCATCGAGAAAAGTCCACCAGAGAAGCCACGAATACAGTCCTTTGTGTCAAAGTTCAACCACATGATGTGGATTCAGACAAAGCTGACAGTGACGTGACATTCGTGGAGATAGCTATGGTGGTAGCCATGTCAGGCAGCATCACACCAGAGCCAGAGTATTGAGATCAGACGTTAAATCACTCTGACAAATGTGTTGCCTTGTCACCTTTGAGAAATAATGTCACTGTTCCTAGAATTTGAACTGAAATAAGTGCACAATGCAAGTACATGGAGCTTTAATTTATATGCATTTGCATCCTTACATCTTGCTGCATCATATAGTAGTATGAAATGTTGCAAGAGCTAACAGCAAACACTAAGACTATACTACTGCTATCATGGGGGGTATGACTAATTTATGGTCAAGTTTATTGTACAATCCTTATCAAGCTACACAACATTTTTTTGTCTCTGTAAAGCACCTTACATTAAAAAAATTTTTTACAGAAAATGCATTGCAGTTTCTAATTTTTTTTTGAAGTTTTTAAATGACTGTCAAAAAAATTTAGACACACTCATACTGCTTTAACTGACTCATGGCTTAACAGATACAGTGGTTCAACGTGATCTAAATTTATTGAATACCCTGCTGTGCTACCAGTACTATGTGTAATAGTTATAACCAATATTGAGTTTGTATGTGATTACAAATCCCAAGACACGAGGGTGAAGCCCAAGTTGTGAGGGTTTGTGAATTGCAGTACACCAAGGCAGGTTTCTGTTCTTATTTTTTTTGTTTTTTGTTTTTCTGATGGAAGTGAGCCGGAAAAGCAGGACTTCAGATGATTATACTAATATGACACATAGAGTAAAAAGAGAAAATGTATTTTTCTTTTAATTTAATGTGTCCTGTGTAATTTATAATATAGTTTGAATTTGTTAATAAAAGAATGTGGTTATGGGCATAATAGCCTGATTTAGATCATATCACTCCATTGTTGGTGAAGAGACATAAACCCTTCTTTCAAAATTCCATAGACGTAATATCTTTCCCCTTATTTTTAGTGACCTTTCTGTAATGAATCTGTTGTGAGTGGGACCAAGAGGGAGTTCAAATTTGTGAAATGTTTAGTTTGAAAAAACTCATTACATATTTATGCATTTCTCACACTGTAATTTGTGTACTTACCTGTCTTTATGTCCATTTTTGTCTGACCATGAGAACATAGCCATGTCTATTGAATGACCTTGCCTATCTTATAGGTTTTCACCCTTAGATGAACCCTTTTTAAAAGAATCAGATCATTAAAACGAGTCAGATAGTAAACCTGGCAAAAAACAAAAACAAAAACAAACTGCTAAATGTAAATAGGGCAGTTGCCAAAGCAGACCCAAGACACAGAACTCTTGTGTGTTCATAAATATTTTTTTCTGAATATAACTATTTAAAAAAAAAATTGAAATAAAACAGATAGTCTTTTAAAAAGTTTGTTAATCTAAACTTCATTAATCCAAGCAATTTGGGCATGCCAATCCTATTAAAAACACACTTGATCGTTTGTGCATGCATCTGGATGAAGTGACTCCTTATCAAATAAAGAGTGTACGACAGTTTCCCCTTGTGTGACTTTTTATCAATTAAAGAGTGTACAACAGTTTCCCCTCGTATAATTTGTGATAGTGGATGCATCTGAAGTGACTCCTTATCAATTAAAGAGTTTCCCCTCGTATAATTTGTGATGGTGGACGCATCTGAAGTGACTCCTTATCAATTAAAGAGTGTACGACAGTTTCCCCTCGTATAATTTGTGATGGTGGACGCATCTGAAGTGACTCCTTGTTAATTAAGGAGTGTACGACAGTTCCCCTCGTATAATTTGTGATGGTGGACACATCTGAAGTGACTCCTTATCAATTAAAGAGTGTATGACAGTTTCCCCTCGAGGTCCTCACGACTTATTCTTAGCCTGTTTCCAGTTTGTTTGTGTACTAAGTTGCTGTATTGTTCTTTTCTAGGAAATTGACCAAAACTGGCCACCACCTCATTGTGATATCAGTACCCGGCGTATGACCTTTCATACACAATATCTAGGACTTGTTTCCAAATACAGCATGGAAAACCCTTTCTTTAGCTAAAATTTACTAAGACATAGTTCAAAATAAAGGAGGAAAAACTGTTGCGTACTCTTTCATTAGCTAGAATTCACTAACACAAGTTTACGCTTCAAAATAAAGTAGGAAAAACTGTTTAATTAGCTAGAATTCACTAACACATATGTGACAGGCTCTGCAAAATCCAGGAATTTGCTTAAAAAATTGAAAATCCTGATACCTATTGAAAATTACTCAACTTGAACCATATAACAGAGTGTACACAGGATTTTTACTATGGACATTCAAATGTGAGTAAAAATGGAGTGGGTTTCTGGTGTGCCACTTACTAAGAAGAATAGGCTTTTCTAAAGTACGGTAAGAATCACTTGAACAATAGTGAGTAATTAACCAAGGGTTCCATTATTTGTAGTAACCAACCTTTCGAGTAACCAGAAAACCCTGAAAACTTTGCTATTGTAGTAAGAATCACTTGAACAATAGTGACTGTAATTAGCCAAAGGTTCCATTATTTGTAGTAACTAACCTTTCGAGTAACCAGAAAATCCTGAAAACTTTGCTATTGTTCACACGGGATTCCCACACATCCCACGCTTTATGTATTGCTAATTTCCGTATAAGCTGATAAGAAATAAAATGTTTAAAAAAAAAAATTTTCTTTCAATAGTGCACTTGATGTGATACAAACTTTTTAAGCTTTGAATTTGGCATAGTGATAGAACAATTACTGTACTTAATAATAAGTGAAAAATTAAAAAATTCAGCAAATTTGACCACAGTCAGTATTTTTACTGTTGTACCAGCTTTGACACTTTTGCCAAAATTCCTGGTTTTTGCAGAGCCTGTCACATATGTCTATGCTTCAAATAAAGGAGGGAAAACTGTTGCGTACTCTTTAATTAGCTAGAATTCGTTAACACAATGTTCTACACTTCAAAATAAAGGAGGGGAAACTGTTGTGTACTCTTAAATTAGCTAGAATTCATTCAGTCATGTGTCTACGCTTCAAAATAAAGGAGGGATGCATATATTTTAATTAGCTGGAATTCATAATAATAATGATAATAATAGTTATAATAATAATAACAATAATAATGAAGATAATAATAATATAATAATAATAATGATAATAATAATGATAATAATAATAATAATAATAATAAATAAATAATAATAATAATAACCACAATAACAATAACAATATAGTTATAGTAGTAATTATATTGTTTTATTACTAATAGTGTAATTGTTGTGTTATTATTGTTATTATGGCAATGGCAACAAGAATAATTATAATTTAATGTAATAAAGTAATGGAATACTATTACAATGCATACAACAATACTATGTTGACATTAATTCTATAAGATAATCCTGTTTAGGTTGTGTACTGTCAACTATTTTAAATATGGTTATATAATTTCACCAATGCTTATTAAAGTGTAGTTATGGAAGCATCACTGACAACAGAATAATTCCCATTTATTAGTGCTGTCTGAGCTATTTTTTTCTTACCTTTGCCAAGTAACAGATATTTCTCTTTCACTCACTGCCACAAAATAAGAAACAGGGTAGTAGTACCAATATCGTTATCAATAAGTTGGGGAAAGACTAGTTTACACGAAGTCCAGGCGTGCGCGCTCGCTTGCGCGATTTTTTTCGCGAATTTAGTCCGGTCCGTGGGTCCGGTCCGTGTTTTAGTCAGACCCGGCGGAGTTAGCTAAAACACGTGGCAGCGCGGTAGACAACGTGGAGATGCGTGCAAGTTAGTCTGGCATTGTACTGTGTGCTATCCCCTCACGGGCTTTGAAAGACACGCTTGGACTGTGATTATAGAAGGATATGAGCGGAGGTAAGTATGCGAAAGGGAGGGGACGTGTGGGTTTCTCATTGTCTGGCTATATAGTTATATTCTAATAGTTGCCAGCATGGCTAGTGGCGTAAATTCAATTTGTGTAAGAATACAAGGTTATTGTGCTACTTGTAAAATTCAGTGCGTTTGTTACTAGCATGAATTCCTCGTGATATTTTTATAAAATTTTGTCAATGTGGCCAGTTGTAAATACTTTGTGACACAATAGAAAAAATATGTATTTATATTTGTGTGTGTAATTGGCATCACCCTACTGGCAGTAGTAGGTAATATATTTTTTTTGTGTGTGTAATTGTTTTGTGTATGGTTTCTCTGAATACAAAAGGCACAATAATACCCTTTCACATCTCGTGGCCACGAAACATTTATGAACATGTATATATCCATGTAGATGTATGTATACTATATTTATTAGCAATAGAGCACTTATGAAGCTGGCTGTGATGGTTTGAATTCATCCACTTAGGCCTGTAGAAAAATCTACATATTTAAAAAAATGTACAAATTATTAAGATGCCAAATAGAGATTTTTGTTAAATAAGACCGATATTAAGAGGATAAAACACTTAACTGTCTAATTAGTTGAATACTTAATAGTTATATTTTATAAAATATACAAACCAATGAACTAAACTGTGTTACATCACACATTTATTTTGTAGGTGCCAGAGTTGAGATTAAATCCATTACTAATAATTTGATCAGAGCCTACAACAATGGAACGTTGACTCCTTCTCAGTTTTACACAGAGGACTGCCAGTTGCTGATACCTGGGAGACAGCCTGTCCATGGACACAAAGGTGACAGGCTAGTTGTCAGTTCACGACTATTGTCACTACAGGTAGCAATGTTGTTATTGGTGTTTTCAGCCTGTTATTTCTTCACTTCAAGGCACTGTATCATGCATGCTACTTGTTGTATTAATCCCATGTCTTGATTCCAGTGTTGTCCAAAGCATTTTTGTATTGTCCAATAATGATAAAGTGTATATTTAGAGCAACAATGAGCCAAAGTGAAGTGGGTTTTTTTAAATGCCGTATGTTAAAAAAAATTTTCAAAATTGAGGCATTGCTTATTATTGTTGTTGTTGCTATTATTAATTAAGATAATGCTGGGATAAATGTTTAAGTTATATGAGAGCCTATAAACTCTAAGCTCCAATAACGACCGTGCATGTGACAGTGAAATTAATAAATACCTGCAAAATCCAAGGGAGCCCAGGGTTAAATTTTCTCGAGTTTTAAGTGTTCTCCAATGTATTCTATAGAGAATACATACAGTGCTTCCAACTTAAAGAGTGGATTTTTTTAAACTACTGTATAGACCCTCACTACAGTCATTTAACATACACATACCTTTTCTTCATCATCCCAATAATGTTTACAATAGTAAAACTGCCTGTTTAGAGAATGGAAAACGGAGAACAGAACTTTTCTCATACACTCTAATACATTTTACGCCATTTTTTTGACGTCAAGATTTTGCGGTAGTTCGTCATTAAACGTAACTAGTTAACGAGCTAAGGTCGAACGGTTATTTCCCTGAGCGGTAAGACGGGACTTTCCCTAACTGCAATCGGCTGTATGGATTCTCATCGTTCTACTAGAGAAAAGCTGAAGGAGTTTAATACTCCTAAGGCTCCCAGCATTCGGTATTCTGACAACATCAGGACGATGCAGTTGGAGTCCTGCTGGTTGTGCAGCTCCAGACGGAAGCTAAAACGCTGGCCGCGATAGGCAGTAACGCCGTAAAACTTGATACCTGCTAGGGCCTGAGATACAACCGTAGCTAAATCAGCCATACCCGTGCAACAATTAGCGGTAAACTGGCGCCCTTTCACAAATACGCATGCGCTGTTTTGTGACGTCGCGTTTACGTGTACTATAGGCCCACAATCCGCTGTAAACGTCATCATTTGATGACCCTTACCGTGCATAATTTTTTTTTGGTGAAAAACCGCCACAACTCATTTAATTTTCAAGGTATAGCTACCAAAGTTATACATAATAATTTTAAGGCAATTTTACATCATGTGTCAAAATTTTAGAGATATAACTCAATAAATTCAAAAATCCTGGCTTAAACACTTTTTTTCTTAAAATTTTAAATATTTCGAGATTCAAATTTCGTGTGCCCACAAAATTAGGCTCATATGAAACTTCAGGTATTAAAGTATTAGTATACCAAGTTGTAGAGATAAGGACAAATAATTTCTCTTTTTTCAGCTTAAACACTTCCAAATTCACCGTCTTGAAGCTCCCAGTTCCATCACCTATAACCACAAAAATAACCACAAACCCACAAATTTGTTTTGTCTGTATGTTAATATGACATTAATGTATAATAATACTAATTTTTAGCTTTCTATTACACATACTTGAGAAATTATAGCAGAATTAGCAACCTTAACCAAAAAGCTAAAAAATCCACTCTTTAAGCTGGAAGCACTGTATAATGAGTAAAAGAAGGCTGAGAAAGAAATTGTAAGCATAAACAATGTATATCTGCATTTAGTTTTCATTACTAGGGAAAAAATGTAGCGTGTTATGGCAAATTTTCCCTGAATGCACCAAATGTGAGTGTACTTAAGCAGCATTTGGGGATGACCTAACATGTGTTGGTCATTTAAATAGGATCAACATTTAGGTATGTGTGTGTTGTGCATTAAGAGATATCTTTCTTTTATAGGCATGGAAGGATTGTTTGATAGAAATATTCAGCAGTTGGTAGTTTATGATGAGATAGGACCTGAGGATGCCACAGACCTCGCCTTTTCTAGAGGAAGTTTCATTCTGTACACTAAGAAGGAAGAAATTGTTAGCTCGGGAAGGTAAGCACACGATCAGATGTCATGGGCATGTCCAGGAAGTTAAATATTCGATTATGTGGCAGATATCAGTACGTAAAGCCATTGACCATAATTCAATGTTGATAACCATCCAATGTGATAAGATTACAATTTTTTTAAAATACTTTGTGCTTTGAAGCTTATCTGCATTATAAAATTAAATAAAATTGATGATAGGAAAGTACTGGCTATTTCCTGGTCCCTTCATGGTTATTTTTATTTATTTATTATTATTATTATTTTTTGCAAGCAGTGTATTGGTCGAGGTTGCTAGAATATAGAATTAATTGAGGCAATTGTATGGTAGATGATTTTTTATTTTAATGTGAATAATTCAACAACAATTTAGTTAATAGTTGCTGATACTAATAGTTGCATCAGTGCATTATTATTATTATTATCATCATCATATTATAATCATTATTATTATTCCTATATACTATATGTGAGGGGGTCTGGGAAAAGGGACCTTATGGCGCAAAAATTGAAATTGAGATATAGGCTCCAGAAGTAAGTTATCAGAAAAATTCTTTCTTTCTCCTATTTTTGTTTTTTGCAGAATTAGTCTTAGTGACCCTTACTCTCGTCTATGCCTAATTTCAAATGTCAAAACAACTTAAAGGACCCCAAGCGTGCCGTGGAAAGACAAGCTACTTTTTATTCTCTCTCGTTCTCGCAATACAATCAAAGGGGAATGGGCGGAGTTTCAAACAAACAGCTTAAAAAAAATGGCATAGCTTTGAGACTATTGCATGCACTCTACAGCTTACCTCTGGTTGAAAGTTTACCGCTACATCGAGTAGAGTAGCCAAGGATTCCAGCAAGACAGGCTGTGAGACGCTCTGAAAGCTGAAAAAAACTCTATGCAAAACTTCGTTAGTCACCGTTAAAAAGTGGCTGCACGATTTAATTGCATATGCGGAGTACGCCTGTAAGTATACGGAAACGTTAATTATACCAGAAGTGGAAATAGAGGAAAGGAGGATCAGAAGAGCTCAGATGACTCAGGAAGAAAGAGAGCAGGAGATTAGTGTAACTAAATGAAGTAGTAGAGGATAATAAAAATTGGTAATTAAAAAAGACCTTGTGCCACTGCATTCCTAATTAAAAAAAAAAATTAGTACATCAAGTGCCACTGTGTTGCGGGGTACCTGCTGGTTTCGTGAATACACACACCATCGTCGTAATTTTGTTATTGTTATTATTTTATTATTAACATTTATCATCATGACTTATTATTATTATTATTATTATTACTGTTTATCTGTTGAGAATAGTACTGTAATGAGCAGGATCTCTGCTTGCCCGTGTGTTGTCGTGTTTCAAGAGTTGAGTGTTTCTGTGTGCATAATTTTTAAAGCCTGTAAAATAGAGTTAATAAATCTATTAATATATATAATATATTATAGTATATATAAATTCTTATGCAAGTGGTGAGGGCTTAATAACATACTAAGTTAAGTTCATGGTTAAATTGGTTTCCTTACAGGTTTGTATCTATATGGAAAAAGGTAGATGGGAAATGGTTGATTCACAGAGATATACCAATGACTGATAACAAGTTCAAAAGAGGTAAAAAGAGGGAGTATGAACTGCCGGTGGTATCAATGCTGTGATCCATGATTATGCTGTCCCAACAGAGGGTTTCAAAGAGCTCCTGGCAACAGAGCGGCAAGCTGTGGATTCATTCAACCATAAAACTTTCAACCCGGTCAAGTTCTGCACTAAAGACAGTGTCTTGATGCCCATCAGTAAGGAGATTGTGAAAGGCTACAAAGGTGGGTTGTGAGTCGAAGTCATCTGCTAAGTTGAGGATGACCTGTCATGGGAAGCTTAGTGGTATTGTTCTAATGTTTTAAAATCAAGTGAAATATTTCTACCTTGATTCTCAATAATAGATATTTTAGAAAGGAGGGTGTATCTAATTTGGCACCCAAAAAGTGCTTAGCTGTACAAAAGCAACAGTCCCAGCAGCCTACCTTACATTCACTTTTTTTTTTTTTTGTTTTTTTTTGTTGGTCTTCTAGGCATAAAAGGCATTTATGAAAAGCACAGATTCAACAGCAGCCTGAACCAGATCACAGCGGTGGAGAGCATAGCTTTGGACAAGTCTCAAGACTACGCCATCTGTAGGGGTTACTTCCTGCTTCACAACGGGCAGTGGGAAAGTGTTCGATCAGGCAGGTAAGTGAGACCACACACTGTATTGACAAGACAATGGGAAGCAACTGAAAAATCCGGATTTCTTGAACATCTTGAGGTTTAAGCTTCCAGTAGTGGTAGTAGGCAATAGTGAGTATGTATCAGTTCATCAATTGATGGTTGTTTTGTCACCAGGTTTTCTACCATATGGAAGAGAGTAAATGGCCAGTGGCAGCTGTTCAGAGATTTTCCAGATATTGATCAGTACAGACTGGCAAAAACTTTGGAGAGTGAGTCTATATGTGGCTGTGAACAAAGGCTTTGCTTGGGCGTATTGGTTTATACTGTCTGTGTGCACTTGGGCAGATGATCACAAAGGCGTAAGAGCGGCTGGAATCCGCCTCTTGTCAGCCTACAACAGCGGTGAAGTAGAACCTTCAGAATTCTATACCAGTGACTGTCGACTCATACCACCTCGTGGAGAAGCTTGTGTGGATTATGACAGTAAGGGACTTAGACAGGCCAGTACTGTTTAACTGGGTAATGAGACTTTCTGTTTCCCTTTTCTCTCCCTTGTGTCGCTGTGGATGGGAAGCCTTATCTCAGGTGCTGAAGAAAAACGGAGACAATAACGATAGCAGGCGTCGAGTGATAGGCGTGGCTCACGAGATCATTACTAACAGTGAAGAAACGTTTGCCTACGAGAAAGGTCACTATATGAACTACTCCAGAGATGGGGAAATTCTCAGCGGTGGAGAGTAAGTCAAATTTAGCAGCAACAACAATAACAGTAAAAATATCAGGGTATAGGAATTATACTGAATATTTGCAACACAGCCTGAGCCCAATATGGGTATTTCACTGATGGAGGGACAACTGGCTGTGAGTGACTTTATACTGCCCCTACCACAATGTGTATCTTCTCATATTTTATATGTGGGTATGTCTATCATGACTGTGACTGTATACAATTGTGCATACCATTGGCTTCTTTCTACAGTTAGGACATGACAATTAGTACTAAACGTGTATTCATGCACTAAAGCAATTGCACAGCAGACAATTTTTGTACCCAAATGTCACTGAAATATTTTTTCATGCGAGTATCAGTAAATTGGTTTACAGTAAAGAGTGGATGTAGTTAGTAGCCTATATCAGATTGTTGGTAGCAGTGCCACAGTATGTAAGCATGTTCATTCATTTTGTGTGTTGTTCATGTGTAAAGAACATACATCATGGAGCCTTTGTGTTGTGAATTTCCTTGGGAAAAACTGGAGCGTTTTGCTACTTGTAACACCTAAAACATGCCCAACAAATTGGAGACAGATAAGCATTCCCCTTGGCATTACATTCTCTACCATTAGTTTGCACCTACCTTATGTGTAGAGTTGTTACCAGTTACCATTTATCAATTCATTCTCTGACGGTTTGAATGAAGCTCTGAAGTACTGCTCAAATATAATTATTAAAAAAAAAAAATTATTGTTGTTATTGTTATTATTGTATAATTATTATTTTCATTATCATCATTATTATTAATTTATTATGCTCTTCCCAGATATGTGACCCTGTGGAAGAAAGTGGATAGCAAATGGCTAATCTATCGTGACATTCCTCATATATACTACACCAGGGATCAATGGGAGCCAGGTAATCAAACAGGCAATGAATTAACTATTAATAATTATAATAATTAACCTTCTGTTATTCTATTTTTATTTTTTCACCTAGACATCTTTGAAGAAATTAAAACTGCTGCAGATAAGATTGTAGAAGCCTACAACAGTGGGGAATTTAAAGTCTCTGATTTTTATACCAAGGATTGTGTCATTGCCTTACCGGGTCAAAAGCTGAGTGGGCACAAAGGTACGTGAAAGATCTGTCGGCAGTATCTTCTGTGCTCATTGTGTCGTTATTTTAGCTGTTGAGGGCGTGTACAATCACTCTGCCGAGAGTAAACAAGTTCAGGTTCAAGTTGTGGATGAGATCGGTCCCTTGACGGCCACCAACTTGTGCTATATAAAGGGAATGTATTCTGTGCAAACAGCACTGGGAGAAGTGGCCCACTCTGGCAGGTGGGGGATTAACTTCAGCCACGTCTGTTTGTTGACTGAACATTAGCGCTATTCTCTTGTTTGTGACTTTAGGTATGAGTGCATTCTGAAGAAAGTTGACGGCAGATGGCTTAATTGCAGGGACATGCCCAAGTGACTCATATCATAGTTGATGTGTCTGTATACGTGTTCTGCAATCATGGTGTTATCACTTATAATTTATTTTGTACAGCATAATTGGATTACTGTATTTCAATATTAACGTGGGGTTGTCAAGAACCGGTCTGCAGGGCGTGAAGTATGGTCGTCACATAGTTGTCATGAAGTAGTGCCGTGTACTATATTCTGTACACTCTGATAAGCTCTGCTGTAGTGGTGGGTGGTACCAAGTACTAAATACTTGCTACAGGGGCCCGAAGTATTCCTGCTCAGTCCAGTAGGTGGTATCGAATTTATACATACCAAGTAGTCTCTGCCTACCAAAAACTGGCATTATGAATCTTTTACAAATGAGGGGTGTGTGGGAGCCCTGTGGTTAACTGTCTTGAACTATTTCTTGCATGATATTTACTAAAAATGAGTTTTAGTCATCCACCTCGCTCTGATGAGTAATAATATGAAGTGGGAAGTCCCTTTCCACTGTCAAAAGTGGGGAGCACCTGCTTTCCCAGCTCCCTTCTTTTAACCTTCCCCTCCACCTTGTACGTTTAGTCGTTTTGGCACGCCACAAGAAATTGTACTCGATATACCACAAACCCACCAACTCCTCCGCGACTAGTTGCAGCAGTACAGGTAAAGATCGGCTTAATTCTGGCGCGCGCGGTGTAATGAAAAAAAAAAAGAGAGAGAGAGTTTTGGAGGGGATTTCCCTTTCTAATAAAAGGAACTTGATTGCTTCAACATTTCTCATTTGTAAACAAAAAGGTCTCACTAAAGAAGTTGCGCCCCGTTGCGCCGTTCTGCTGAGTAATGACACTCTGTAGCCCAGAAATCGAGTGCAGTGATAGAGCATAATTAAATTGACTCACTGCCATGGAAATAGAGCGGTCTAATCGTAGTAAAATACACAGTTAAATTAAAACTCGTAGCTGGACACCCTTTGACGGAGGGAATACAAACAGGATTGGTTTGTTCCGTAGCGTGGAGCGGGGCCGGCTGTGGCATTGGAACAACGGGGAGGCAACTGGTGTGGAGAAGGAAGGAAATAGGCTGCTGGGTATAATGGAATCTGTGGGAGATTACGAATATCGCCTAGCTGACTTGCTAGGTCATGGGTCATTTGCCATGGTCTTCAAAGGAAGACGAAAACAAGTAAGTTGCATGAATTATACATAGTTGAAATGTTGCCACAAGTTTGTGGCTTTTTTTTTTTTTTTTTTTCCCCCCCCATTGTTTTAAGTCATTAGGAGGTAGGGGGGGGGGGGGGGGGGGGGGGGGGGGGGGGGGAGGAGGCAAAAAATCATTCATTTTGAAAAACAAAAACAAAAAACCCTCAGAATCTGCTTTTGTGTTGCAAATGCAGTGGACATGTACATCTGTAATAAAGTTAAGCTACTTGCAGACAAGCCACAGTGGCCAATAATTGTAAACACTGCAAAGGAACATTAATTTTCTTGGTGGGGTTCCCATTGTGTATCCTGGTGAGGTCGTGGTGGAGATAGCACTTGTGGTTATGGATCATAGTCCATCGAGTAAACTGTGAAACTAATGGTTTGCAATACTTCCACCATTATTACTTTTATTACTATTGTAACCCTCAAGCTGCCATAACAATGAAGCTCCAAAGGTGCGAACCCTCAGCGCTATTATATATATATAGTTTGGGATACTTGTTGTTAGCTTTAAATGGATTCTATTGGTCACCAGTTAAGTACAATTGAGAAACCTTTTAGTACAACATTAGTTAATATCTGAACTACCATCTGAAAGTAGTGTTATTGTATTGTTATTTAATTTACTACCATCTGAAAGTAGTGTTATTGTATTGTTATTTAATTTCTTGAGCATTCTGCACATATACTGCTGTTGCCAGGTCAGCAGGTGCTATTGTATGTCAGTCACCATGCACTGAGTTTAGTTAGGCAGGTTATTGCATCATCTCCAGTTTTTTTTATTGAAGAGATGTAAGGAATGTGCCTTTGATGTGCAGGATGCCCTTCCTGTTGCCATAAAGAAGTTCAAACTGAAGTCTGTTCCTGGGAAGATGGAGAGCATTAGGCAGGAAGAGATATCGATATTGAAGGTGAAACTGAAAATTATATTCTGATGCATTATAATTTGAAGTCTTACAAAAGTCATTCCATTTGGTATTAATACAATTATAATCACATTCATATGACGTGAAGCTGATATGCCTATATGTAAAAAAAAAAATTGTTCAGCTAGGTCTACTAAGTATGTTATGTGTAGGAGTTGTAACTTCCTTTGGTGATATGACAACCTTATTGCAAAAATGTTAAAATTAAATATTATGTTGTTGTTTTTAAAGTGGTAAGAGAATGCAGAATTGACCAGCACTTGTACTTGTTGTTGCAATAAACATTGTTGTTGTTTGCAGGACCTCAAGAATCCGCACGTAGTGCAGGTGCATGATTACCTGGACTTCGGCACGGACATATTCCTGGTCATGGAGTTTTGTAATGGAGGAGACATGCATGGCTACTTATATGGTAACTACTGCAGGCACATTCACTTATACTCACATGGCAGCTCCCTTCACTCTGACCACACAGGCCATGTACACACACACACACACACACACACACAAACACACACACACACAAACACATGCACAAACACACACGCACATGCATATGCATTGAGGTGTCCAGAGAGTGCAGGAGAATTTCTTCAGCACTGTGTGTGTGTGTGTGTGTGTGTGTGTGTGTCAGTTGTAAAGTGATCTGGGTCAGGTGTGTGCACAGTAGTCATGTGCGTGTGTAATAGTTGTGTGTGTGTGTGTGTGTGTGTGTATGTATGTTGGTAAATGCACAGTAGTATGTAGGTGTGTGTGTTCTCCAGCGCTAATTTATCTTTATTATTTATTATTATTTTATTTTATTTTATTTATTAATTTTTTTCTATACTCTGTACGTGAAACATTCGAATTTCAGAGATAGCAACAACATTTTATTAGTGGTTGTAAAACAACTAGAATTTTATCTGAGCTGTGTATGTGCTCAATAGTTGTGTGTATGTGTGTTTGGTGTGTGCACATTGTGCAGTCGTGTGCATGTATGTGTGTATGCATGTATGTGTGTATGCATGTATGTGTGTATACACGTTGAGGGTCATGTTTATTTGTGTTATGCTTTCTTACAGATAAGAAGACCCTGTCAGAGAATTCCATCAGACACTTGTTCCAGCACATAGGTGAGTAGCATGTACAGTGAGTGGATACATGTAGTAGCTGTGCATGCAGCATGTTCTGGTGTCTGTTGGGAGGAGAGTGAGACTTGTACCGCTATTGTTTGTACGGGAAGAGGACCAGACTGACATGTCAGTGACAAGTTGCGTTACTTTTTATCACCTGGTGTTTGTAAATGGCCGTTTAGTGGGAGGGTTGTCTTTTCAATGGGACCTTATTATGCATTTATTATTGTGGCTTATGATGTACGTGTGAGTATATATATGTGTGTGTGTGTGTGTGTGTGTTAATTTAGCATTGGCTCTTGAAGCACTGTTTAAGCTGAAGATCATCCATCGTGACATAAAGCCTCAGAACCTTCTCCTCTCCTACCCGATGTCTTCTTCTCTCTCCCACTCAACCTCCATCATGGCCTCCCCTTCCTCCTCAATGTCGAGCCAATCCTCGTCTCTCATAAATAAGAGACCATTCACAGATGCAACCATCAAGCTAGGTACTGCACCGGTTGGTGGTGGTTTATTTGGTTGGTGGTGGTTTATTTGGTTGGTGGTGGTTTGTTTGTTTCAGTCTTTTGGCTGCTCCAGAGTGGTAGTTAGTGTGGTTCTGGTTTGTAATAGTGTGTTTGATTGACTGTGGAGTAATGGAAGTGTACCATTCATTGGCTTAGGACAGAGAGGGAGGTCTAATAGCATTCCTTGTGCGGTGTTGTGTGTGGGTGGTAGGGAATGTGGTATGAGAATCAGCTGTTTTGCAGTCTGATGCTCTAATGGGACACTGAGTAGTGTGGAGGATGTGGCCGTGACTCAACTAGCGGGTGGCTCATTACGTTAATAGCATAGCTGTGGCTGGTCTTCAAACAGATGGGCGGTTGGCAGGATAGTGCCTATTCTTCCTAGATAGGCTGGTAGAAACTCAGCTTACAAGTGGGCTTTGCTATTGGTCAACCATTGAACTTAAACAAGAGCATTCAGTGATATCAAATTCTTGTTGTATGCTCCTTCAGTTAAATTTAACAATGTGAGTTTGCATTTTCATTGTTACAGAGTAAATATCTATTTTTGCTTTAATGAACGAATAGTGCTGAGAGTTTTTCCACTGCTGCCTTCATTTTTAGAGATGATAATGATGATGACAGGGTTTCATACAGAGGGGGAGGGGGGGGGGGATATCCCTTCCCTAGCATAAGTTCGCCCTCCCCCTAGCAAAAGTTTCCCCCCTCTAGTAGAAGTTCACTTTCTCCCCCTTCAATCCATCCTCCAAATTAAGACTTTTTTTTTTTTCTCGGTACCGTGACATGAATGGTCCATAATAGGTACCATGACATGGAATGGTCCATGATGGGTACCATACCAGGGTTTCATACAGACATCGGGGGAGCCTGGATTCCCCCCCCCCCCCCCCCCCCCTCCCCAAATTTTTTTCCCCAACTGAATTCTTCAGAAAAATTAATGATTACTATAAGTAGCCTTACAGATTAGTTGCACTTCTTCAAAATCAACATTTCTCTAGTTCTGGTCCTTCAATACCAATTCGTATTAAAGCATAGAAGCTGTAGTGTTTGTATAGTGACAGAGGGACTTGATATTGCTTAGGTCCTCCAGAGAGGAACACTTAGTCTCCCCGCTTTGAAGGCAGGGTCAATTTGTGTCCCTCCAATTGCGCTTAGAGTCACTCCTATTGCGTTGTTAAGAGCAGTCACTACATTCTAAATTAGTTAGGCACTGTGCAGCCGTTGTGAACTACTGTTTTTAGAGTCCCTCAGGCCCTAAGTAGTGCCCTTGCTGCGTTCGGGATGTAAAAGCCTAATGCCTTCAAGACCCTAAAAGTGGTCTTGGAAGCGGCACCTAACTATTATATAGTTTGTCAAGTTTTCATCAGTCATAACATTATGTAGATAAACTTTTTTTTGCGACTCGACATAATTCCCTCCCCCTCCCCCAGCGAAAAATCTTGTATGAATCCCTGGATGATGATGATGATGATGATGATAATAATAATAATAATAATAATAATAATAATAATAATAATAATAATAATAATAATAATAATAATAATAGCACTGATAGCATTTGTGACATGTTGCAATATCATTATGTGGTAACAATGATTTTTGTGTGCACAGCTGACTTTGGATTTGCCAGACATCTCCTGGGGACTGACATGGCAGCCACTATCTGTGGATCTCCCCTCTACATGGTGTGTGTTTGTAACGTAGATGTAGACTCTGTGTATTATCACATAATTATTTCTACACTGGTGTGGAGACACTGGCCTTTAATAACTGTGGGGGGAAGATGGGGAGGCTGGCGATCTTTGGATCAGTCCGGTTACTCCACCTACGGTATAATCGCTGCCACCAGAGTACCTCGAGCTGCTATGCTAAAGTCCAACCCAGCTTCACACACTTCAAGTTTTATAAAAGCATGCAGAGGGGATTGGGGCAATGACACAGAACTAGGAACTGACTAAAATGGTGAATACAAGAGATATATATGTGACCGTCTACGGGAAAACCGGGCACAACGCGGCGTGCGTAATATCGAGAAAAGATCGATCGATTTCTTAAAAATGTATTGTTTCAAGCGGACGGAAGGGAACGGTTAGGTCTATTATAGCGGGAACGACTGAAGCTACGACGATAAAACTTGGAGAGCTCAATATCTGGACGCCGACAACTCCGTAAGTGCAAAAAAAATTTTTTCGAAGGGTGCCGCGTTGTGCCTGGTTTTCCTATAGACGGTCACATATGTGAGCTGGCAGTCACCCCCAAAGAGACCACAGCCCTTACAACATTATGAATGAATGATGTTCATGTACATGTGAAAGTACCCATTAGTTTTTTCTTTTCCATGCTAATCATCTGGGTGGTGGAGCTAATGTTTCTTCCTTTTCTAGGGAGGAGCTGGTTGTTCCCATTATCAGGTGACCCTTTCTTGTTCAGACTCTGCCCCACAATAACTATTATTGAAGGAGCATTATTACAGTGTTTTAGCCCTATGCATGTCTGTAAGCACATACCACAAGTTGAGAGCTGTTAATTGATGTTTGTCAGATACACCACCAAGTGTTGATGATGCATACCAGTTGCTCCTCCCTATTCTCAAGGCTGGCAGCGTATTCTGAGAAGAAGGAGGAACTTGCATCATTAGCAATGTTCTCTGAGTGAGTGGGCACTGCAATAGGTTCCTATTGAATGCCAGTATGTGCTGGAAAAATGAGCCAGGGACAAGTGCTGGTTAATTATTGAATACAGGTTTTGCATGTGTCAAGTTAGCTCTCTTAGTTGCTGCAGCTGGCAAGTTCAAGAGTTTGGGTTAGCATTTTCTGGGCACCTAGGGTCCTATGCTTAGCTAGTCTATGTTCTAGCAAAGGCTGATCAATACATATAGTGTACTACTTCTGGTATTGTGATAGTGGACAGGATCATTGCTGTGTTTGTACTTATTTAGTTGGTAATAGAGCATTACATATCATCTATTGAGACTTTCTTTAGATGTTTTGGCTCATAGGCCTTCTTCAGTATTTTATAAGAAGATGCAAGAGACAAAGGGAAGAGTCCACTTTATGGCCTGAGGAAGTGATAGTTGTTTGTTTTGTGTGTGTGTGTGTGTGTGTGCGAGCTGATGAAGGGTGAAGAATAACCAAAAACAACAACAACAACAACAACAAAAAAACCCAGCAGTTTAATACTTCATTCAGTGTTGTTATATGCAATAGTGTGTGTGTGTGTGTGTGTGTGTGTGTGAATGTGTGTGTATATATGTGAAGACCGAAGAGAGGTGCCATTATTTCACACTAGCACAATTGTTTGGTTTGTTCAGATACAAGGTGTTGTCCCGTTACTTAATCAGTGATGCACAGTTGTGACTTTCACTGGCCATCTGTGTGTGTGTGTGTGTGTGTGTGTGTGTGTGTGTGCACATGCAGGCTCCAGAGATTCTGTTAGGACAGAAATATGAGCATTCAGCCGATCTGTGGAGTATTGGCGTTATACTCTATCAGTGTCTCTCAGGTACCTCCCCTTTTAAGGTGAGTTGTGTGTGTGTATGTGTGTGTGTGTGTAAGGTTTATATAGATGAATGAATTGTTTTCCTATTGCTGTCATATAAATTGTGTATATGCATATGTGTAGGCTTCAGACCCACATGCTCTAAGGAAGCGCTACAAGAAAGAAGTCCTAGTGCCCAAGTGAGTCGAATACATTGGTGTACTCTCTCTCTTTTGCAATAGTAAACCTCAAGCGCCATTGACCCAAAATTGCATGAGAGTCTACAGTCTACATAGCATTACGTTCATATTCTTTTTGTTAGTAACTAATTTTTAACAAAAAACAACAACAAAAAAACAAAAAAAAAAAGGTAAGAAGCTTTATTAGTGATACAGTTATTAGTGATACTCTGTTATATTTTATACTGAATTCAAGGAAATCATAATTACTTATCAAGTGTTAGTATTTATCATTCATTTTCTTGATTGTGTTAGGATTCCACCGGGCACGTCACACTACCTTTCAGACCTCATAGTCAGCCTCCTCAAGAAACACCCTAAGGATAGGATTAGTTTTTGTGAGTCCATTCCATCAACAATAAGTATGTTTGTTGTTGTGGTTGTTATTGTTGTTGTTTTGTCTTCATAGATGATTTTTTCAATCACTGTTTTCTGAAAGATCCTTCTACTTTATTTCCAGGTAACTGATTTACACTCACTGCAATTTGCACTTAATTTAGATTACACTCACAATCAGCTACACCCACCGCAGCCACACCCACACTGGTTGAGATAAGAGACACAGAGTTGCAGTATTCCCTATCTTAACATTGAGATTACATTGTGCATCAGTTCGATGGGTGTGATAGCAATGGATAATCTGAATGGTGCAATGGTCATTGATATCACACCCATTGATGCACCATTGAAACAGAGTGCATTACACGAGGTTTGAGCTCTGATCAATACCAGTGTCTCTCTTTCTTCCCCATTGTAGCAGACTCCATAATATCACACCACACCAAGTCATCTCCAGTTCCCATCAAGCGGAAGTCTAATCCAGCCTCTTCCACTTTCTCTAACTCTCCGTCTCCCAAACAGTCAGCCTCTCCTGTGAGTTCATCGGCAATTAACTAGTTTATCCATGGGCGCGGACTCACAAGCGTAAAATATATGTGTACATGTACATTTTTTTATTTTTGTTTTTTTTGTTTTTTTTTGTTTTTTTTTGTAGCATCACGGCTCCTCTGTGGACACCTCCCACTTCTCCTCTCCATCTTATTCATCTGGCCCTCCACTCAGCCACAGAGTGGGAAGTCGTAAGTTGGGTTAACAATCTGCCTGATAATCTATTTAGGAAGAGAGTGGTGTAGTTGTTGTGGTGAAATTATTTCAATATTTTGTTGTTATATATAGTAACATCTATAACCTCTAAATATAATTAAAGGAAGGCCAGCCTTTGAATTGACATTCAGGCTTCCTACATGCAAAGTAAGACACACCGCAGTAGTATTGTACTTCTTCATAAGTATGGCTTGGGCTAGAGAGACAGTAAGTTACCTTTATAAGAAAGAATGCATGACAAGTCTTCTTCAAGCCCACATGGTGGTCCAAACTAGGTTGCTGTGAGCAAGGGAGAACCTGTCGCTAAGGATGACTGTAATGACCATATACACAGTTTTAAAGAAAGTTAAAACTTCCTCTGATTTCCGGTTACTATTTCTGCAGTTGTTAAAGCTTACTTTGTTCAGTATTTGTTTGTTAATTTTGTGTGCATATTATGTGAAGTCATTGTTTTATTGTATACATTTTTCATATGACTAACAATCTCCTGACTTGTGCCAGCAACAGCTTGTATACATGATGTACTCTACTTGTCAAACAAGTTTCTAATCCGGGAATTATTAAGGCTAAGACTTTAATATGTATTCATTCGATAGCTATTCAAAGTGTTCTCGAGCAAGTCTGAACAATGGTTAGGGCATATACAGTGGATAAATAAAGCATTGTGTTAATGGATAATAGGCTAACAAATGAGAAAGGTAGGAGACAGACTTATCTTTCAAACTATTGTTTTGGCTGTTCTGTGTTTAAAAGTCAGGTTACTTGGATTAGAGTAGTTTTGTCTGCTACTGATAGCATGGACTATTACAATTTAATAAGTGCTCAGCCGTACACACACACATGCACGCACGCACACACACACACACACATGATTACACAGCATGCTGACATGCAGTCATGCACTGGTGTGTTGTTGCTAAGTGATAGATCATATTTGTGCTGTTGCTGTGTTGTTTTATACAGAAGCTTCGCTGCCGTACTACAGCGCACAGAGTCCTTGCAGCTACTCTGAAGTCACAGATCAGGTGAGAGTACTGATAGGTGCGAAACCACAATAAAAACATGATGTGAAGCATCACCCCACCCCACCCCACCCCTCCTTTCAACCATTCATATGTAGACATTTCTGCATGCATAGTAAACTTGTACTACGGGAAATTTAGTTTTACCAAGCGGGAAATTTAGTTTTACCAAGCGGGAAATTTAGTTTTACCAAGCGGGAAATTTAGTTTTACCAAGCGGGAAGCATTCATGGGGTAACATAATTATGTCAACCCAATGCCTATCCTGCCCCTTTTCTCTCTAGCTAATACTGAAGACTCATCCAGTTCACTGGCCCCTGCTCTACTACTTAGCATGTCTATTGACCTACTTACCTCTGGGTTGTACCAGGCTGTTGTAATCTGTATGAAGACTTAAAGGTTGAATGGAAGAGGCTAAGGTAGTGATGTAGGCACTTGTGTCAATACTGGATAACTGCCTGTGCTGCAAAGATGCTCAGGCAATCACAGATATGAAATGCATTTTTAAACATCCTTGAAGCTTCTGTAATGCAATTGATTTGGTATTGTTAAAAGATAGATTATATTTTCATTTTCAAAATTTTGTTTGGTTTTTGACATGAAACATTGCAAAATTGTTATTCATAAAATACTATAGGTAGTCAATTTGTTAAGTTTGATTATCCATTTTTAGAACCCTAGTTCCAAACTCATTGTAGGACACATGAGATTGGGACCTATTTTTAGAACCCTAGTTCCAAACTCATTGTAGGACACATGAGATTGGGACCTTTTTAGAACCCTAGTTCCAAACTCATTGTAGGACACATGATTGGGACCTATTTTTAGAACCCTAGTTCCAAACTCATTGTAGGACACATGAGATTGGGACCTATTTTTAGAACCCTAGTTCCAAACTCATTGTAGGACACATGAGATTGGGACCTATTTTTAGAACCCTAGTTCCAAACTCATTGTAGGACACATGAGATTTTTAGAACTTAATTTCAATTTTTTTAATCATTTGTTTCCTCTTGTTTCACGGCTTGTAGGGTTTCATTCTAGTAGACTATCCGGGTAATTCTGGGTCCCGCCGATGTTCTGTCTCATCCAGTGGGGAACAGAGTTCAGGACGAAGCTCATCGGCTGGTTACGCCCATTCTGGTGGTCATGCTGTGTCGTTAGGGGCTAACGGAGGAGGGAACAGTTCGTTGTCTCGCTACTCATCTCTCACCACTCCATTTTACCAGGCTTCTCCCGTCACTCGTGGTCACCAACAGCAGCAAACTTTAAAAGGAACGAGCAATTTGATGCCAAGGAAAGGCTCCTCCCCTCATGAAACCGGAATCGCTCAAAGTCCTGATTCCATTCCCACTCTTATAAGCAGACCTTCTCCTTCTAGCTCTGTTCCATTCGGGAAGTTGATCAAATACTCCTCTAATTCTCCCAAGTCTAGTGTCACTACTAACTATGGCTCTAACCCTCCCACGTCACTGTTTTCAACTCCGCCCTCTTCTGTCACCTCTCCCAGTGCTGGATATGTGGGGGCGGGGTCAAAGTGTGCAATATCTCGACGAAATAGTGGTGCCAAGCTGTCGACGCTGGCTGAGGAGAAAGGTCACCCTAACAATTATTCCAGCAGAGCTGATAAAAAAGACAATTCAACGGAGAAGATTAACTCCGGTGGTTTCGACATCATCACAAAGAGCTGTTTGCTCGATTCCGAAGAGGAAATAGAGAATATATCTGCAACAGATGATGATAATTTTCCTGCAGGACTGAATATGTCATTTACAGAGTTTGAAGAAGAGGATCCAGGCTCTGAAGGCGTCGTGGGTGTGGGACCACAAGGGCAGCCTATTCATCACACAGGTCGACCCTCTTCAGGCGTCCAACAGGTGCCACTCCCACTTCCACCTGCCGAACCGCCAGCGCCACCTTCGGGATTTAGGAGGGGAAGACCCTCCTCGTCTGGGGGAGTACCCATCAAACCCAGACGAGCCGCCTCCTTCTCTTATGGGTGTGAACTGCGGGAGAATTCTTCGAGTGAGTGTAAGGCATCCAGTCTCACATGTAGAGGTGAAGACTTGCGGCATCTAGGACTGTCTGGGAATCCGACATTTCCTCCGCATCAGGTAGACGAGGAAATCGTCAGTATGACAATCCCTTTTGCACCTGCCGCGCCTTCTGCTCAATCCCGCTCCACTTTGAGCCCCAAATTGTCTTCCAAGACAAAAGCAAGGTCAACAGATGCCTATAAGCGACCCAGCTATCCCTCTTACCTGGGTGGGAGTGGCTCTGGTCCAGCGTTGTATGGCGGTGGTTTGCTAAAGAGTGACAGAGATACTTCTGTTCGTTTGGGGTCTCTTTCAGTGGCTGAAGTGAGAGACAGCTTGGAGTTGGCAGAGGAGCTACAGGCAATGGCTAAGGCCAGACAAGGGCCCATATTGCTGATGTCCACTTCAACCAGCCTTGTAAGTGAATAGTGTACATCAAGTACTTCATGCTTGTGTGAAAATAATATGATCTGCAAGTGGCAGGTCAAGGGTGGTACAGGACGCTTTCGAGTTTTAACATAATATAGGATTTTTATATTAATATTGTGTGTAGAGGGTTGATGCTTTACCCAACAACTTGTTTTCTTTGTTTTTTGTTGTTGTTGTTTTTTGTTTTTTTTTGTTGTTTTTTGTTGTTGTCTTTTTATAGCACTTATTTAAGTCTTGTAGTTTAACTTTCAATTCTGTACTTGTACTATCAAATTTTTGCTTGGAGTCATTCCCACAAGCACACATTTGCTATTTCTACTATACAGTGTTTCCATCTATTCATTTGTTACAGTTAGCAAGAAGGACTTAGGTGGCGAATAAAAGATCTGTTTATCAATATCTCGTTTGTGTGGTTGTCATTTATTAATTGAGATAACCATTCAACTAGACACACTTTTTTTTAAATCTTTTTTTATTTATTATGTTTAAAGTTACTTAGGAATATATTTTCTGAATGTACCTACATGTGTGCTTACTCTAATATATCTTGATACATGCGTGTGCATGTGTGCAGTCTGACTCCGGGATAGTGGGCAGGTTCCAGAGATGCTCGGAGCAGCTGGTTCTGTATGGTAAAGTGTTGAATGTGTTGGAGTCACTGAGCACCAGGTATGGACTGGAAGTGGCACTGAGTCACGAGGAACCTCCACACATCATGGCCTCCCGTGAGTGTCTGTGTGTGTGTACGTGTGTTAGCAGCTTGGTATATACATGTGAAGTTAATATCTCAGGTGTGAATATAGTTCCATTCTCTTTCATACATTCATTTTAATTATAATTAAAGAAGAGTTTATTTACCATGAGTGTAGTATGAGCTACTACTAGTCGTTTTGCTCACTTCTAGTTTACTTGAAGTCAAATGTAATACTTAGTAGTGCAATGAAGTCAAAGTGTATTCACCTTATGTAACTGCATGGTGTGGTGTGAAGTTAGAGTATCTTTGATGACACTAGTTGGAGTAATGTAGCTATTCACCTTGCAGCATGCTAGATATAAGTGGTGTCTTCTTTAAATTGATACTTGTAGGTTGCTATTTAAGCACTGCATACGAAAGATGGTTGACAAAGTAAAAAAAAATTCAAATGTTTAATGACAAAAAGTAGCCTGCTACTAAGAAAAGCTGAGTTTTGAAATTATGTCTGATAAGAATCTTCAATATTATAGCAGTAACTTTTTGTGACTTACAAAAAAACAAAAAAAAATTCAACAAATATCGCACAGTTTTTAGCCTAACCCAAAAAGCTGTATTTTAAGGCACCATGTGTGCATTTAGGGTGGATTGCTTCATTCGCTTGCCAATCATCAGCTCAATTGGTGCACCCGTGATAGCGCCTCGCTGTGCCTCGACTCAATAAGACTGAAACATAACTGTCAGAGTGGCACTATTAAGTACTGCTCTGCTCACAAAACTAATGAAACAAAATGTTAATGAGTCAAATTAACAAGTCTATACAATGTCTATACAATCACCAATTAGTAGTTACTTAGATGTGCAGTTATTGTGTTACTGCCATTGTGTGGGGGCTAGTCTACCACAGTGAGGTTTAATGGATATCTCTATTTGTGCTACTGTGTGTGTGCAGTGATGAACAAGGTGGTCGTGTTGAAAGAAGCTTGCCTAGAGAGTGCCAAGGGAATTCAAGACGAGCTTCTCAAGGAGAATGGGCATAATTCGGAGGTATATCTGTTTGTGCGTATGTAATAGACATGGCATCAGAAAACTATTGTGACTGAACTATTGAGTTGCATTAATCCAATGAGCAATAGGGAGATTGGGACCAAGGTGATAAACACACACACACATACACACACACACACACACACACACACACACACACACACACACACACATACACACACACACATACACATGCACACACATACATGTGTATTAGCCTTGTAGGGTGCTTGCAATGTATTTCATTACATTGTAAGTTTACTAGTTTCTATTTTAGCTGTCAGTTTATTTGTGAAGTTCTATTATACATGATATTATACATGATAGTGATTATACCTATTGTGTTTATGACTATATACTTTTTGATCTCTCGCATGCTGACAACCTTCCATTCAATCAGCCGATGATGCTGGGTGGGTGGGTGGGGGAAGGGGGCAGGGCAAGTTATCAATAAGAATAACAACTGATTGTGGTTGATGTTTCTAGGCCCGTGTGTCTGCAGAACGGTTGCTGTATCTGGAAGCACTGGACATGGTGAGTGAGAAATACTGTCTGTGAATTTGTTGTAGCTTTTCCAATGCACTCTCTCTTCTGTTCTTGCAGGGAAAGGCAGCCTTGCTGGATGAGAAGTCTGGAGATCATCCTCACAATGTAATAACTCACACATATTATTGTTGTTATTATTGTTTCCTGATAGTTGAATGTCAGTTTGTAAGCTTGTGTCCCTTGTTAGGCAGTGTGTATAATAATTAGTGATCAGAATTAACATTGCTTTTGATTGAAGTTGGTATGAGAGTCTGAACTATTGACTTGTCCTTACTCAGAGTGGCAATATTAGTTGAGGTTACAAGTGGACTTGTTGTTGCTGTTTCAGAGTATCAAGCGTTATCGCAGAGCATCATTAATCCTCCGCCATTTGTTCTCTGAAGCACACACACTCCACGACAAACAGATCCTCAGCAAGTGTAAGTGGCCTTGCAAAATTATTATTATTATTACTACTACTATTATTATTGTTATTACTACTATTATTATTATTACTATTATTATTATTACTACTATTATTGGCGAGCGAGCGTAGCGAGCGAGACACTTACAGGGGTAAAAATGAAAAAATCGGGGATGTTTGTTTATTTGTATATATGTATGGACGTACGTAAGGCATTTTTGTACTTTGACCCTCGCGTTTTTGTGTTAGTTCGGTTGTCGACCCCGTCCCAAATTGCACTAAACAGAATCCTCTGGTTTATCGATCAGTACCCGTATCACCCTAGAAATTGAATTGTTTACCGTTTTGAATTCTTTTGCGGGTGCAGTTAAAAAAACTTAAGGGACTTCCATTTCTATTCGAGTTAGTGGCGGTGGTAAGTCAATGCGCTCTTTGTCATGGTTATAAGCCGTGCGCAACAGTATTTACCTGAAAATACATTGTCCACTAGACTACTGCGAAGATAAGTCTGTGTAGGTGCATGTCCAGTTGTGTCAAAGCATTGTGTGTTACCCACTACTTAGCTAAACAATGTCACAAAGAAAAAAACTTTTAAATAACGTGTACTGTTTTGTTGTTGTTTTTTACCTTCAATTCAAGCAGTTGCAGAGAGTTGTTACTATGGCACTGAAATCCCTTTACCGTGTATGCTAAATTTAAACTGGACCTTATTTTCAGTAGCTTCAGTGTTAGAAGTCAAAATCATTCATATAAAAATAGTATAGTCTTTAGGCTCGCTCGCCATTTGTGCTCAAGCACACCACTAGTTTATATATATGTTTGGACGTACGTATGTCATTTTGTATTTGTATTTTTGTGTTCGCTCCGCGTTCGACCCCGTCCCAAACTTCACTAAACAAAATCCTACGGTTTAGCGACCATTACCCGTATTGCCTTAGAAATTGAATTGTTTACGGCTTTGAATTGTTTTGCGGGTGCAGTTAAAACTCAAACACTTATGGGGGCTCCATTTCTATTCGAGTTAGTGGCGGTGGTAAGTTAATACGCTATTTGTCACAGTTATAAGCCCTACTCAACAGCATTTACTTGAAAATCCATTGTACACTAGACGAACCATGAAGGTAACTCTTGTGTAGTTATGTTCAGTTGTGTGAAAGTATTGTGCGTTACAACTACTATTAAGAATATCACAAAGAAAATTTTAAATAACGTGACTTGATTTTGTTGCTTCTTTTTCAATTCAAACAGTTGCGGGGAGCGGTTACTATGGCATTGAAGCCCCTCTACCGCATATACTAATTTAAAAAACTCGACTTAATTTAGTAGCTTGAGTGTTAGTTGTTAAAATCAATCACCTAACAATAGTGTGGCTCGCTCGCCATTTGTGCTCCAGCACACCACTAGTATTATAACATATACCCGATTTTGCATTATCGACCCCTAATACTGTCTCGCTCGCCAACAAACAAACATCCCCGATTTTCAATTGTGTTACCCCAGAAAGTGTCTCACTCGCTTCGCTCGCTGCCAATGACAATAGTAAAGGGTTTCAATGCCGTAGTAACTACTTGCAACAACTATTCGTTTTGAAAAAACCAACAAAAAAAAAAGCCTACAAAAAAACAACAACAAGCATTTCTAAGGAGTTAGCACATAGTATATAGTCTTACCCCAAATGGTGACGTGCTTAGCTACTACTGTAGTAACCGAAAGGCTGAGTAAATGAAGCTAATACATTTATTTAAAAGTGGTTTGCTATTCTATAGCTAAGCAGTAGCTGTAACACTCTACACTTTCTCACATACACTTGTCGCTGGATATAGCAACTCAAGATGTATTTCGTGACTTTGACTATTTGACAATGGATTTTCAAGTAAGAACCAAACTACTGTGGTTTAGGGCTAAAACTGACAGACTGTGCATTAGCCAAGATAACTAACCACTGGTGCAATTCGAATAAAAAATGAACTCCTAAGTTCATATGCTGTAACTATGTCTGCACAAAATCAGATATGTCAGACACAACCTATAATTCAAATGGGTAAACAATTGATGATACAGGTAAAGATCGATAAACCAAAGAATTTCGTTAGTGGAGTATGGGCCAGGGTCGATCACCAAGCAAACACAAAAAGGCGATGATGTATGAATTGATGATTGAATACTCAAGTGTGGTTTGTGTATTGTGTATACTTTAGAATACTCTGTGATTTTAGTGTGTTGTTCACAGGTTAGTATCGTACTCTGTGTGGTTTAGAATACTCAATGTGGTTTAGTGTACAGTTTGTAGTTTGTGTGGTTTTGTGTACTGTGCTTTGTTTAGTATATTCACATTTAGTATTCTTAGCGAGATTAGTATACAGTGCATAGTTTAGTGAATGTTTCTTAGTTTTGTATCTCAGTGCGTTTTTGTGTTTTCAATATTTTACTTTGCAAAAGTTATATTGGATTGTTTTATTTTATATCAGACATTAAAGTTACCAAGTTTGTTTGTGTAATCATGACTACTGTATTGGAATGTTTTAGTGCACTTAGGGAATTTTAGTGCTCTTTGTGTGAATGAATGAACTCAATGTAGCTTAGTGCACTTATTATCTTTTGATGTACTTGGTGTATCTTAATAATAGGTGTGATTTTGTGTCCCCAGTTTGTTTTGTTGTACTTAGTGTAATTTAGTTTGCTCAGAATGGTTTTGTGTGCCTAGTGTATTTTATTATACTTGGCATGGGGTTTATTGTAGTTATTACTAGTATGCAATACGATTGTTTTATCGTTTGCATTGTAGGTTGTGGGATTCAAAATCAACAGGGATGATAAATTTTCAGCAACAAGTTCACCTGACTTTTAGACATATGTGTTAATTTTAAACCTAAACTGTAATATATCATCATAACTATAAATTTTCATATTGTATTTAATAATTCCTTCATATTTATTTGTTGTGTGTCAGTAATTTATAAGTTTCTTGGCGTGTCAGCAATTTACAAGTTACTAAACTAATACTACTGGCATTGTTCTACTTTGCAGTAAAACTGACTGAAACTTGAAATTCCGCATTTGTTTTACAAAGGGTTGACTATAATTCACCACATGGTTTACTTGGTAATATAAACTTTCAATTAAACTTGGGCAGACTACAAGTGTACCAGATGTTTTACCCAGGTTGTACTCATTCAGGGGCAGATCTAGGATTTTTTTTAGAGGGGACTCTTTTTAAAATGTTAAAAAAACACCCACTATTTGGAAAACTGTTTTATAGCTATTTAGCAATTCCCACCAGACTACATTCATTCATGTTATAATTATGTGACTGTTCAGAACTGAAATCAATGGACTAATAAAACGAAAAAGAAAACATTTAGCTATAACAATTTTTTATGAAGATATTTTTGTACAGTGTGAGTGAATAAGCCAGTTATTCATCAAGAAAAAATGAAACTTAGTTTATTACATATTAAAGAATGATTGTATTTGATGAATGTAGTTAGCTATAATTGGCAATGAAAAAAAAAAGACTTATAGCTATATGAAAAAAATACAAAGAAAACAACCAATTACAAGATCAAAGGAGGCTTAATCTTCAGTGGACATGTCATGATTTCATGGCAGTTGTAAAGTACCAATGTCACAAATTCGTGACAGCTAGTCCAAGCTCTATCCTTTGCTAACCATTTGCATAACACACATAAAATGTCAGTAGCTTCTATTAACGAAAGGACAAGATTATTAGATCATACTTGTCTGCAAAGAATTGTACTGTTTGAGGATGATAGCAATAATAATATTATTACTATTGTGATAGTTTGACTGATGAGAGTGATCATGGATTCAAAGTTCACAATAACAGTGAAGCTTTTCAACAACAGCTACCAAGTACACCTGCCAAACATGCCACAATAAACAGCACATGATGCTGCATCGAGAAAAGTCCACCAGAGAAGCCATGAATGCAGTCCTTTGTGTCAAAGTTCAACCACATGATGTGGATTCAGACAAAGCTGACAGTGACGTGAAATTCATGGAGACAGCTATGGTGTTAGTGATGTCAGGCAGCGTCACACCAGAGCCAGAGTATTGAGATCAGACGTTAAATCGCTCTGACAAATGTGTTGCCTGTCACCTTTGAGAAATATTGTCACTGTTCCTAGAATTTGAACTGAAATAAGTGCACAATGCAAGTACATGGAGCTTTAATTTACATGCATTTGTGATCTTACATCTTGCTGCATTGTATAGAGTTGTTGTAAGAGCTCAACAGCAAACACTAAGACTATACTACTGCTATCATGGGAGGTATGACTAATTTATGGTCAAGTTTATTGTACAATCCTTATCAAGCTGCACAACACAAACACATTTTTAAAGCACTTCACATTAAAAAAAATACAGAAAATACATTGCAGTTTCTAATTTTTTGTGAAGTTTTTAAATGACTGTCAAAAAAAGTTAGACACACTCATACTGACTGACTCATGTCTTAACAGATACAGTGGTTCAACGTGATCGAAATTTATTGAATACCCAGCTGTGCTACCAGTACTATGCGTAATAGTTATAACCAATATTGTGCTTGTATGTGATTACAAATCCCAAGATACGAGGGTGAAGCCCAAGTTGCGAGGGTTTGTGAATTGCAGTACAAACCAATTTTTATTGGTTTATAACTATTTTATAGCCCAAGGACATAGGCACCAAGGCAGGTTTCTGTTCTTAGTTGTTTTTTTGTTTGTTTTTTCTGATGGAAGTGAGCCAGAAAAGCAGGACTTCAGATGATTATACTATGATACATAGATAAAAAGAGAAATGTATTTTTCCTTTAATTTAATGTGTCCTGTGTAATTTTTGAATTTGTTAATAAAAGACTGTGGTTATGGGCATAATAGCCTGATTTAGATCATATCACTTCATTGTTGGTAAAGAGAAATAAACCCTCCTTTCAAAATTCCATAGACGTAATATATTTCCCCTTATTTTTAGTGACCTTTCTGTAATGAATTTATTGTGCACAGAGCTAGCTGGAAAAAGATATTACTCTGAGCAACATAATTGTGCATTCACACTAGGAAGAAAGTGTGAAGGACACATTATGCATAGGTGGTGGGCATTCACACCACCAGTTTGGTGTGAATTCGGTGGGTTTTCACGCTATAATTTTTACAGTGTAGGATTTACAAAAGGGTTTGATTTTGATGATACATGAGAGATTGGTGCTCGTGATCAACAAACTTTAGTACAACCCATTTCTAATCAACTTGACAACTTGACTTGAAGACCAATTTCGCGGTAAAAATTATACTTATCTTGCATTTCCCCTGCCCCCACTGTTCACCCCTCTTGCCATAATCGACCGTTTGCTTGTAGGATTTTTATCACCAACGATTGTTGTTGTTTGTAATTTATTTATTTATTCTTATGTTCAGGTGATTAGTCTATGCATTCATATTTCGAGTTTGTTCACAACTTCTAGAAAATGGGCCTGATAGAATGGTATTCCTCGTGAATTCTACATAAGTCTTGTCCACAGAGTCGGTGGGGTCACAAATTTTCATGCAAGACACATATTTTTCCCACCCAGCATGATTCTCTCTAAAAACACCATTTAGTATGCGGTGCACTACCACACTAGCACACTATAAGGACAGCCAACAATATTTTACTCCGAAGTCATGCAATGTATTAATGTGGGGGAGTGTCCCTCACAGGTGATCTATCTATAATTAGAAGGACCAGTTTGCCTACTTGATCTGATGCTGGCTCCGCTGGCGTTAGCTTGCAGTCTTGGGCAGCAGCCTAAAAAGCGCACTCCCTAACGGTGTCAAAGGTTAAGGTTCTCAGAGGTAAGCAACATTTATCATCAATACAAGCAAGATATAAATAGACATTAACAAGACTCAAAGTGTGGTGGATTAGGAGGGCCATGAATATCATTAAAGGACAAATATGGTGGAAGAGGTGATAATCTGTTCTATTAACACTTTGGAGTCTTGGCTTGGGGCTTAGACTTCTTTATACTTCTGTCTGGTATGGAGTCCCAGACAATTAATATGACTGACTGCAGATCGTGAAGGAGTGAATGCTTTGGTGCGTGTCCTCATGGTATTGCCACGGCTACTGCCAGATGTGCGAATTAAAGCTGATTCCAGCAAGGTCATATACTATGCAGAGGTAAATTTTTTATTAAACCACTTTCAATTATCCCCCCCCCCCCCCGTGTCTGATGCAATACTATGTTTTATTTATTTATTTGACGTATCCATCTTCATTATAATCAGGTCTTGACTAACAAGATTTGTTTTATTCGACTCGATCAATTCAATAGGCATACCAACATCCAGATTGAATTAACCATTTAGTTGGTGGAGTCGCCGATTGGTGAAACTAAGAAAATATATCATTTTTATCACTTGAAACTGAATTTATATTTTTTATTTATTTATTATTTATTTATTATAATAATAATAATAATTATTATTATTATTATGTCTCTGTAGGAGTGTGTGGATATCCATTCAGTTGTGGAAGAGGTATCCTATCTTACTCCTTTTATCTTAATGACAGGAAGTCTACTTCAGCCAGAGCAAGCTTTCTTGGTGGTAGATAAGAAGATCATCAATGAAGTAATGAATTTTGAGGACATTCCACTTATTTTAACAAGTGCTTATTTTGTTTTTAATATAAAGTAACCAGTTGGATGCAATAATTTTTATTCATTTTTGGAAATATTACTTTTTCAGTTTCCGGCCAAAAAGGCCTCAATTTCTGTTAAGCATTTACTCACGTCTCTGTCTTTTTAATTTGAATTTTTGAATTTTTAATAAATCTTTTAATTCTGATGATACACCACACAATGTATAATGGGTTTACCTGCAAGGCTCAGGTGGCTGGTTTTGAAGATCTGATCCAGAAGATGGCTGCTCAGCTTAATTGAGTCTGCTGTAATTGGTGTGGGTGGAGTTTGGGAAGTAGGAGGTAACACTAAAGCGGTGTGTATCCACACAAACAGCAGTGTGAGCTTACGCTCATAAGTGTGTGTACAACACCAACAAAAGTGTGAACTTACACTCATAAGGGTGTGTACAACACACAAAATTCATTGAACGTGAACCCCACGCTATTTTGGGTGCGAGTTAGGGACAAGTGTGTCACTCAATTTGGTGTGCAGTACACACCTTTCGATTTACAGTTTAGACTTTACAGAACATATGCCTAGTACATTTAGTCACCCATATTATTCACTTTCAGTTCGACTTTCACAGTGTCTTCCTGGGGATTATGGTATTCTGACAACACATAGTAGTCAAGATTTAACATCAAGCAAGTAAGGGATTTGGGGAAGCTTGGGCAAATCAACTGCCTCCTATGTGGCTTTGAGGGGAAAAAAATTTTATGTACAAAATATATGAATATTGGCTGATGTGATATGAGTTAGATGGGTTTTTTTATGAGAAATGCAATTTAGCTTATTTTGTTAGGTTTAACTGTTACACTTTAGTTTTAGTTTTAATGTTTTGACAAAAGTATTTACTGTATTTTTAGTTTAGGTTAAAAGATTTCAGTTATAATTTTTTAATAATTAATTACAAACGTTAATGGATATTTAAGTATACTACAGGAAGTCCAAGTTCTAATTTCTGTTATTTTAATAAACCAATTGCAAATGTTTTAGTCCTTATCTTTTTGACTTAGTAATAAAGACTCCCAAGTTTATAAATACAACACTATGTAACAAAGTTATAATTTCTTACGTAGGTTATTTGCAGGTATGGATGCCCGTTAATTCTAATAACTGACCAGGGCTGTGAATTTATCAATGAGTTGTCTGATGAACTTTACTCTATTACAAACACGGGTCACAGAATTACTAGCGCATCATCATCCTCAGGTACAATGACTATAATACCATACAATGTGTTGTGTTTGGCTGTGATTGTTTGCTTAAGACAAGTGGACTCACAGAGCGGTTCAATCAAACACTCTCTTGATGTCTTGCTAAATTAGTCAACAATGACCAAACTAACTGGGATGAAAAGATTGATACTGTGCTAATGGGTTACAGAGCAGCTAAGCAGGCATCCACTAAACATTCTCCTTATTACATGCTCTTCCAAAAGCCAATGCAGCTGCCTATTGATGCTGAGCTATGTGAGACAGAAAATGAGGAAGTGAATAACGGTGTTGATGAAATTATTAATAGCTTGCTGGAAAAAAGGAAGAAGGCGTTTAGCAAAGCTAAACAAAATATAGATGAAGCTCAGAGAAAGCAAAAGCAATAGTATGACTGCAAGCATTCTAGCAAAGCATTATTTATAGGGACAAAGGTCCTGGTAGAAAACACTGCAGATAAGCAGAGGAAAGGTGGCAAGCTAAATACAGCATGGTTTGGACCTTACACTATCAACCATTCAATTGAAAAAGATGTGGATGAATTGTGTGACAAGAAGGGAAAAGTCATTAGAAATAAAGTGAATGTGAATCAGTTGTCATTAATCATATTCATTGTTTTAGTGTATTCATGTTGTGGCTTTGTTGTGAACATGCTCAGTCTCCGTGTGTGCTCTCTGTGTGAGTAAAATAGATGAAGTGTCTGAAATAAAATCCTTTAAAATCCAGCTAGATAGTTGGTTGGTGTAGTGTTCAGTAGCCTAGGTGGTTACATTTGGCGACCCTGCCAGGACTGAATAAGTTTCAGAGCTTAGCCAAAACGGACAGTTCGGATTAGTAGTGGGAACGTGTTGGATGTCCAGGAGAGAACTTCGATCGCTACACTGTGCGTCTGCTATGAGCTAAACACTTCGTTAACGGTCATGAAAGAGGAGAGCTATGCTTCAGGACACTGACGCTTCTATTGAAATTGCTCGGGAGTTTCGTGGTGAGGTGAACAGACTGAAACGGAACCTTACCATTAAGGAGAATGAGCTCCGTGCTCTGGAAGAAGAAATCAGAACTTTAAACGCTGACTTCACGAATGAAGTATGAAGATGGAACTGGAGTCTTTGAGAACTCTAGAGACGATTCGTAAACAACACAGACAAACCTTGAGAAGGGAGCGTGATGCTGTAAATCGTGAACACTAGGAAAGAGAAGAAGATTGCGAGAGATGGAAGAAAGAGAAACGGATACTTCTGGAGAAAGTCAATTCGCTAGAGAAGGAAAATACTAAGCTTCGAAGCCGAAGGAAGAATGGTAAACAAGGAACCGACGACCCTGTGCCGATTTCGAAATCTACCGACGACTACCCCGTGCCGACCAGTGGATTGACCGACGACCCTGTGCCAACCACTGGATCAACCGACGACCCCATGCCGATCACTGGGATCAGCCGATGACGACCCAGCGACGCCAGCCGGATCTGTCAGAGAGGACAATATGTTTCCTGTGTCAAGGTCTTCAGCCATCTCTGTGCCAACTCCTGGATCTGAGTCTCCTGGAAGTGTTAGTCCCCTATCAAAAGGTTGTGGTGAGAGATTTGGTGTGGTTGTGGAGACAAGATCGAGTAGTAGAAACAGTGGGAGTCTGGTGGGTATGGAAACAAGGTGAAATAGTAGAAATAGTGGAAGTCCGGTGGGAATGGTTAGTGAAACTAGTAGTGTATCATCAGATGATGTTGATAGTGTAGGAAGTGGTTCTAATTCAATGTTAGCGCAAGTTGCAGTATTACTTAAGAGTCAAGCCGAAGCCCTTACGGCTCAGGCTAAGGTAGTCAGTTTACAGAGTTTACCTACTTTACCAATGTATACTGGGGAGAGTAGAGACATTACTGATGATAGTTTTGAGTTGTGGTCTGAAAATTTTCAAGAAAGGGCAAGTGTTAGTTGGTGGTCTGAGGAACAAAAGCATTATCAACTGAAGTTTCATTTAGATAAAACTGCGGCAGAGGTATTTTGTGTGTTACCTAGGGAGGAGAAAAATAGTTTTAAAATGGCTATGGAATCTATGAAGCTAACAGTAGTGTAAGTAGAGCTGTGGGTGAAACGTTGTACATCAACTTGGAGGTTGATGGAGTGTCAGTTGAGGCTATGGTAGACACAGGGGAACAGTATAATTATTTCCAGGTCTCCTTTTTGTGTAAAATAGCACAGCGTAGACTTCAGAATGGTCAACCTTTGCTTAAATTAGAGTTACCCTCTGTACGTCTGGTATAGACGGGGAAAAGAAGAGACGACAATTGGATGTAACTACTCAAGTTGCAATGAACACTAGTGTTAACCATTGTTCCAGTGTTTGTGCAACCAGATAGTGCACAAGAGTGTTTATTAGGGATGAATATTATCCCATTCCTTGGTTTTGTGATGACCAGGTATAATTATGGTGAAACTTTGTGGTCTCCTCCAAATTCAACCTCTGAAGAGTCAGAAGCTTATGTGAACCTAGTCAGTTCAGTGACCATTCCAGGGTTCAAAGGCAGTTATGCAGTGGGGAAGGTCAATGGCGAGCGGTCTGAAGAGGTTTTGCTTGAGCCATGTTGTTTAACGTTTAATGACCTGGGTGTTGATGTTCAAGAGGAACTGTTGAGTGTGGGGAGTGATGGATCTGTAACAGTTCCAGTATCTAACTTTCAAGGGATGTCAGTAAAACTAGAAGACAATATAATTATCGGTAAGGTGGTGAAATTGAGTAGTTCGAAGGGATTGGAGAAGGATTCTGTGGGTAGTATAAATGAAGTTAGAGAGGACTCGATTACTGAGAAAGGTGATAGGTTAGAGTCTATTTGGGAGGAAGTGCATGAAAATATGGGTGAATGTAGTGAGCCAGATGCAGTAAAGATGGGTGATTTTGTAGACTGTTTTGCTCTCAATGATTCAGAGTTGGGTTGTGCTGATGTAGTTCAGCATCACATTGATACTGGTCGGCATTCTCCTATCAAGCAGCCACCCTATAGCACTTGAGAGAAGTATTTGAGAGACTACGACATGCAGGTATGAAGTTGAAGCCTAAAAAGTGTCACTTGTTGTGGGAGTCTGTCCATTTTCTAGGACATGTGATCTCCAAGGATGATATCAGACCTGATCCAGCAAAGACTAGGAGGTTGAGGAATTCCCCGTTCCAACTTGTAGTGACTGACATATCCCTGCTGGTGCAATGGTGTTTACCAGCCATTGCTGACTGTATCTCATTAGCTATCAGATGTAGTAGTTATCATGCTTTGGTTGTTGTAGTCACACCCAATTCACACCTCAAGTCAGTCGATCATGATCATTATATATATTTGTGTTTTGTGTCTTTGTACTCAGTTGTGTTCTGGATGCATTTTAATACTTTTAGTAAAACTTGGTCAAGGTGTTATAAACGGATCGCTATTAGCGAATACTAAGTTATTACATTGGCGACGAGGTAGAAACGATATCACGATGGCATCTGCTCACGGCACACTAAGCCAGTTTGACCTCTCTACCGGAGACTGGAAGTCCTACGTGGAGCATGCGAAGCTCTATTTGGCAGCTAACGACATCGCTAGCGCCGAAAAGCAATGAGTGATTTTTCTAAGTTCCTGCGGGGATGCTACTTATCGACGAATAAAGGATGTTCTGTCGCCTCGAGCTCCTACCGATGTGCCATTCAAGGATATTTGCTCCTTTATGACGGCGCATTTTCAGCCACAAGTCGGAGATTGTGCAGAGGTTTCGTTTTAACACGCGGACCAGACAACAGCACGAAACAGTAGCTACCAATGCAACACAGCTCAAAAGGATCGCTGAAACCTGCAACTTCGGCGACACGGCCAAACTCAACGAAATGATTCGGGATCGCTTGGTCTGCGGTGTAGCCAACGAGAAATGGCAACAACGACTTCTGGCGGAGGACAAGACAAAGCTTACAAACTGCTCCTCAGTCTTGAAGCATCGGAGAAGGAAGTAAAGGACCTCAGTAGTAATGTCCAAGTACCCCAAGTGCATCAGGTACGTCGTCCCGCTTCACATCAACGTTCTCATCAACGTTCTGATCATCGCAGTGAATACAAGTCAAGTAGCAAGCCGGCGAGCTCAACGAAGTCCTGTCATCGTTGTGGTGGTGAAGGACACACAGCAAACCAGTGTAGACTTAAGGACACAGAGTGCAGATAATGGCATAAAAAAGGATATATTGCCACTGTATGTACCTCGAAGTCTCGACCGATCAATACAGCAACTGATGATGAGTCTGACCTACCCTCTGGCGATGACAACAAATATGTTTTTCCTATTGATTACATCACCAATTCACGAAGCAGTAAGCCGTTAACTGTATCTGTAATAATGAATAGTGTTCCTGTACAGATGGAAGTCGACACCGGAGCAACAGTTTCCCTCATGAGTTGCTCGACTTTCCTTGCTACATGGCCAGAACGCACTATACAACTCGAAGCATCGGAGGCGAAACTTCGAACTTATACAGGGGAGAAGATTGCTACGAAAGGCTCTCTTAGAGTTACTGTCTCCTACCAAGGCCAATCAGCCCAGTTTCTCTTGACTATAGTTGAAGGAGAAGGCCCAACTCTCCTGGGACGTGACTGTTACGGCACCTGCGGCTAGATTGGTCAAGCCTCAACCACATTACTCATCTAGAGGATAGTGAGTTAAAAATATTATTGAAGACTCACTCTGCTTTGTTTGTAGAAGGTCTGGGGCTCATCAAAGGAACGACAGCAAAACTATACCTCAAGGAAGGGGCAAGACCGAGATTTTACCGTTCATGTCAAGTTCCGTACGCTATCAGGGAGCAAGTCGCGTTAGAAATCGAGCGTCAGGTGAAACTAGGAATATTGGAGCCAGTGCAATTTTCACCATGGGATACACCAGTCGTGCCTATCCGGAAGAAAGGTTACAGTAAACCAAGAAACGATCACAGAAACCTACCCATTGCCAAAAATCGACGACATGCTTGTATCACTGGCAGGAGGGGTGCTGTTCTCCAAGCTGGATCTCTCCCACGCCTATCAACAGGTGGCTCTCGATGAGGAATCGAGATCATGGAAAACCTATTACAAGGTCTGTCTGGAGTATTAGTTTATATAGATGATATACTTGCAGGGGAGTAGGAACAGGGGGGGTAGGGGGGGCACAGGACCCCCCAATATTTTTAGTGGGGGGTAAATGAGGGTTTTACACCCCCAATAATTCTGGCACTAATTTGTAATACTAACAGTAAATATAATTCTGGCAAGAATTTATAAAAATACTGTTATCAAAAGCTGTTTAGTGCTTCTATTATACCTTTTTTAGCATTGTATAGTGTGCCAAAAAGTTTAAAATTTTGGAATTTAGAATAATTTATTGTGGCTAATAGACCAATAAAATAACTAATAAAGCTTCAATTATTGTTTTTTCATATCGCACAGCAGACCTACCATTTTGCCCCCCCCCCAATATTTTTCATCTTCCTACTCCACTGACTTGTTACAGGAAAGACCGTGACGGATCATCGGGCTAACCTGGAAGCTGTACTGTCCAGACTGGAGGATGCTGGTGTCAGACTGAAACGGGACAAGTGCTCTTTTGCCATGCCCGAAGTTGAGTTCCTTGGACATCGCATATCAGCCAAAGGAATTCAGCCCACAGAAAAGAAAGTGGAGGCTATTCACAACGTGTCAGAGCCCTCAGATGTTTCTCAGCTTAAGTCCTTCCTGTGAGCTATCAACTACTATGGCAAGTTCATACCTGAGTTGTCCACTCTGTTGGCACCCCTATACAAATTATTGCAGAAAAATGTCCGTTTGTGCTGGCAGGAAGAGCAGAAGGAAGCCTTTCAAGAAGTAAAAAGACTACTCACATCTGATCGAGTTTTGGCACACTACGATCTGTCCGTGGCCTAATACTAGCCTGCGACGCCTCTCCATACGGTGTGGGAGCCGTTCTGTCGCATAGTTATCAGAATGGCGAGGAGAAGCCGATAGCATTTGCGTCGTGCTCGTTGGGAGTCTCAGCAAAGAAGTATTCTCAATTGGAGAAGGAAGGTTTGGCTACTGTGTTTGGGGTCAAAAAGTTCCACCAGTATCTCTGTGGCCAGCGGATTACCATCCTCTCAGACCACAAACCCCTTCAGTAAATATTCAAGGAAACCACCGGAATACCTCCATTGGCATCGGCTCGTATACAGCGATGGACTCTCCTGTTAGGAGCTTACGACTACACTATATCGTACAAACCTGGTGATCAACACTCCAATGCGGACATGCTCAGTAGGTTACCGGGCTCTCCACCGCCTGCTCAGATTCCTACCTCATCTGAGGTTAATCATCTACTGGAAGTTATGGACGTTTCTCCAGTCACGTCTTTTCACGTCAAACGGTGGACTGCCAGAGATCCTGTACTCGCGAAACTTCAAGAAGCACTAATCACTGGTAGCAAAATTGATGACTCCGACATAAAGCCCTATCAGCAGTGCTAGTCAGTACTGTGAACAGAACAAGGCTATGTTCTACAAGGAACCCGAGTCGTTATTCCTAAGGAGGGGGGGAAAGCTGTCATGGACATCCTACATGAAGGACATCCTACATGAAGGACATCCTGGGGGAACCAGGATGAAGGCTTTGGCCCGATCTTTTGTCTGGTGGCCAGGAGTAAGCAAGGATCTGGATGAAATGGTCAAGCAATGTCAACAATGCCAGCTAACTCGCCATTCTCAACCCAGAGCTCCGCTTCACCCGTGGAATTTTCCTACTTCGCCGTGGGAACGCCTACATGCAGATTTTGCGGGTTTGTTCTGTGGTCAAATGTTCCTGATTGTGGTAGATTCTTACTCGAAATGGATTGAAGTTATTCCTCTCACGCCTGCTAACTCTGTCAAAACTATAGACAGTTTGAGAAATGTGTTTGCCACGCATGGTCTGCCCAAGATGATGGTTACAGACAACGGTTCTCAATTCACAAGCAGTGAATTTCAAGATTTCATGAAGAGAAATGGAATTAAGCATGTTTGCTCCTCGCTGTATCATCCCTCGACAAATGGTCTGGCAGAACGAGCGGTTCAGAGCTTCAAGGAACATATGAAGTGCCTAACTGGTTCTGTGACTCAGCGTTTGGCAACATTCCTCTTCTGGTATCGACTTACTCCGCACTCAACTACGGGAGTCTCCCCAGCAAAACTACTGCTTGGCAGATGTTCACGATCGCGGCTAGACATACTCAACTAGCTTAGCAGACAAAGTCCAGTCAAAGATGGACACACAGAAGAAGAATCATGATGCAACAGTGAAAATGCGTGCATTTGCAGTTAGTGACAATGTGTATGTGTCACAGCCAGACCAGGACAGGAAGCAGAAATCAAGTAAACAAACACACAAACACATTATCATCATTCATTCACACACAAACAAACCGTTAGTCTAGATCTCAATTAGTAACTCTTTCAGATTGTCACTGTTAATTACAAACATCAACAAACTATTCATTGTTAACGATCCATTAAGTTATCTCATGCAGTGTGTATCATTTTGCCTGGATATAAGCCAGAGTTTTTCTGTTTTTGATTCATTCTTCTATGATTCTAACTAAAACTGAGGACCCGGTTTGGGCTTAGATAGTTGGGGTAGAAGGGGAAATCAAGTTAGTTGTCATTAGCAGAGGAACTTGCGGTGACAGTATGTGAAAGATTTCCCTAATGCATGGACGCCTGGACGAGTAATTGAAGTGCGTGGCCCACTCTCGTATTTAATTGAAATTGAAGATGGACGTGTGATACGTCGCCATGTGGATGCATTAAGGTCTCAGTCATCTGCAACAGAGAACATTGAAAATTCAGGCCAGTCAGCAGAGCAACCAGATACCGAGATTCCAAGCCCTCCGTTTGATTCAACCACAGATAGTGCAGCATTAAATGCCAATGAAGCTGCACCACCGGAAGTTCCAGCGACTGATGAACTTTCCTCGAGGGAAGTTACTCTTCCTCTGCGCTCGTCAAGTCGTAGGCGACCACCTCCAGATCGCTTTGGTTTCAGCAGCACCCAGCAGCAAACTTAATGTGGGAGAATGTAGTGACTGACATATCCCAGCTGATGCAATGGTGGTTACCAGCCATTGCTGACTGTATCTCATTAGCTATCAGATGTAGTAGTTATCATGCTTTGGTTGTTGTAGTCACACCCAATTCACACCTCAAGTCAGTCGATCATGATCATTATAATATATTTGTGTTTTGTGTCTTTGTACTCAGTTGTGTTCTGGATGCATTTTAATACTTTTAGTAAAACTTAGTCAAGGTGTTATAAACGGATCGCTATTAGTGAATACTAAGTTATTACACTTGATGTGACAACCCTCCGTCAATATTTGGGTTTGTCTTCCTATAATCGGCGGTTTATCCCCGAGGATGCTAAGGTTGCTTCACCTCTTTATAAGTTGACAAGGAAAAATTTGACATTTGAGTGGTCAGAAGAGTGTGACAAGGCTTTTAATAAGCTCAAGAAGTTGCTCACATCTGCTCCTGTTCTAGATTATCCCAAGTTTGATGGGAGGGGCTTCATTATGGCCACAGATGCAAGTTATTCAGGTCTTGGTGCAGTTATCTTTCCCTACTACTGGATGATGGCACAATACGTCCAATAGTGTATGCCTCCCATTCACTTGATGAACATGAGCGGAATTATGGGATTTCACAGCTAGAAACTTTAGGTTTGGTATGGGCAGTGCGGCATTTTCGGCCATATTTGTTAGGTTATCCTTGTGTGGTGTATACTGACCATCTAGCTTGTCTTTCAATTCTCAACTCTTCTAAGCCATCTGGTAAACTGGCTCGGTGGGCTTTAATTGTGCAGGAGTTTGATCTTACATTGAAGCATAGACCAGGCAAGAGCAATACTGATGCTGATGCTCTTTCATGAAACCCTACCTGATGTTGAGATTGCAGCTGTGTGTGCAGATGCAGAGTATGGTTGGTCTAGTGTGTTGTCAGCGAGAACTTTGGAGTTGAGAGATAAGCAGCAAGAGAATGAGGAGTTAGCTATGATGATTGACTATCTGTGTGTGATGGGAAAATTCCAGAAGATGAGGTAGTAGCTAGGAAGGTAGTACTGCGGTATGAGGTGTTGGATGGTATTTCGCAGTTTGAGAACCCAACTAACGCGGGACAATTGTGTGTAGTTGTACCCAAGTCATTACAACAAGAGCTTATGGAAGAGGCTCATTGCTCTTGTTTTGGAGGGTACCTGTCGGAAAGGAAGGTGTATAGTTGTTTGAGAAGATATGTATGGTGGCGTGGGCTGAGGAAAGATATTAGGAAATTTTGCAGAGGGTTCTCTGGTATGTGCCTCGAGAAAAGGTACCCGTCAAATTTTTAAGCACCACTGCAGTAAATATCAGTTGGAGGACCATTTCATCGAGTTGGTGTAGATGTCCTGCAGTTACCCTTGACTGTTCATGGGAATAAGTATGTTTTAGTTTTCATGGACTACTTCACTAAGTGGATTGAAGCTTTTCCTATGTCTGATCAAAAGACCATTACTATAGCAATACTCTTTGTGGAACATATTATTTGTCGTCATGGTATACCTGAACAGTTAATTTCAGATCGTGGGACAAATTTCTTATCAGAACTAATCTCTGGTATTTGTGAAGTCCTTGGGGTGAAGAAATTGAACATGTCTGGTTATCATCCTCAGACGGATGGGCTTGTAGAGAAATTTAATTTCACTCTTATTAATATGATTGCTAAGTGTTGTGAAACAAGGCAGCATGATTGGGATGATCATCTCCCCCCGTTACTGTTTGCATATAGGTCTGTGGTCCAGGAGAGTACGAAAGAGTCCCCATTGTTTCTCTTGTATGGTAGGGATCCTCGCATTCCCTCGTCTACTGTACTTTCACAGACTAGGAGTGTGTATAGTATAGACACAGCTGACTATCGAACTGAATTAATGGTTAGCTTAGTAGAGGCATGGCAGTTAGCTAAAAGCAATATTGGGCATGCACAATGTAGGCAGAAGTCCTATGATAAGGATAAACCGGAATCAAATTTGAAACCAGGAGAGCGGGTGATGGTGTATATGCCGAGTGAATCACAAAGTCCTGAACGCAAGCTAGCTCGACCTTTTCACGGTCCGTATTAAGTGTTTGGTGTCACGCATACCAAAGCCGAGGTGGTTCTGGTAGATAGGCCAGAAGACGAGTGCATCTTTGTAGCTCTTTCTAGGGTTAGGAGGTGTTATGCTGAGCAGGGTAATGAGGTTTGGGCTGGTGGAAAGGGTGGGCCAGGAAACGTAGGAGACAGAGGGTTGGTACAACACAAGATGAGCAGCCGACTCGACAACGCGATAATTGTCCGACTCAACCCCCATCCTCATTGTACACGGGACCTGTTACTAGACAGAGAAGTCGAAGGATGAACTAATAATTCATTCATGTTGAACAGCAGTCAGATGTATAAATTTATTTTGTTTTGTTTTAGTCAGTCAAGGTTGACTTCCACCTTAAGAGGGAGGAAATGTAACAGTTGTCATTAATCATATTCACTGTTTTAGTGTATTCATGTTGTGGTTTTTGTTGTGAGCATGCTCAGTCTCTGTGTGTGCTCTCTGTGTGAGTAAAAAAAGAATTGTCGCAAATATATTCCTTTAAAATCCAGCTAGATAGTTGGTCGGTGTAGTGTTCAGTAGCCTAGGCGATTACAGTTAACTTAATATTCTTTCCTAAATTAATAATCACACAAATGCTGCCATACATTTCATATAATATAGCTAGCTGTGTCTTCTTTGGAATGATTGTAGTGTAGCTATACACTAGTGTTTTTGTAGTACTTTAGCTAACTAAAATATAAATGAATATTTTAGTAATTCTTAAAACTGAAATTAACAAAGTTCTGATTCTTAAAAAAAAAAGAATTACTGCATTAGTCATTAAAAAAAAGAATTTAGATTGTTTTCAATTCTAGTAAAAGTAGGTACTAATTAGATAGAAAAAATTTAGTAAAATTATAGCTAGCTGTTACCAGTAAGCTATATCTAGCTAATCAGAAACAGTTTTAGTAAAATTACTACTGAAAATAAATTGGAGAAACAACTTTTAGTTAAAATTATCACTTGGAGAAAAATACTGGACAAGGTGTATAATGGTAAAAGAACTTGGCAAACTGAAACTAAGCCTCATTACTAAAACAGCATTAGCTAATAGCCACTTCTAGGGAGGTAGCTAACTTGTTTTTTAAATTACGTAAGAATTGGTTAGTTGGTAGCTATAGGTACTGGGATTCACCTATACGTGCTCTTTCTAGTAATCTCCATAGAATCCTATAAAATCTATAGTAAGTGTGAATTCTCTAAACACACCAAGTAAAAAATTTCTGTAGCTTTCTAGATATATTATTTGTGCTAGATCAGTCCAATCTGCCACACAATTATACAGTACCATATATGCTGCACTAAAACTCAGTAACTATTTGTGACAGTCTATGGGAAAAGGGGGCACTTCACTCAAACAAAAAAAATTGAGTTCTTTAAGCTAATAAAAAGCTAAAATTTATCTCAACTTAGTCCTAAAATACTGGAGGGTAAAACCTTCCCCGTGCAGAGAAACTGGCAGTTGAACTGGGCTGTATTCAGCAAAGCAATTAAACTAGAAATCGAGAAAACATAAATTGAATTTCCACTTCCGGTATAATTAATGTTTCCGTATACTTAACGGCGTACTCCGCATACGCAATTAAATCCTTGCACTATTCTCAAAGCTATGCAGTTTTTTTAGCGGCTTGTTTGAAACTCCGCCCATTCCCCGTTTATTGTACTTCGAGAACGAGAGAGAATAAAAAGTAGCTTGTCTTTCCACGGCACGCTTGGGGTCTTTTAAGTTGTTTCGGCATTTGAAATTTGGCATAGACTTAGAGTAAGGGTCACTAAGACTAATTTTGCAAAAAACAAAAATAGGAGAAAGAAAGAATTTTTCCTATGACTTACTTTTGGAGCCTATATCTCAATTTCAATTTTTAAGTGAAGTGCCCCCTTTTCCCATAGACTGTCACATTTACTCTGCTAGCTATACAATTAAATTCATGTCATCGAATCATGAATATCATTGACTGGATAATAAAATGAAATATTTGGCTCATTACAGATAATAGCTACATGTAATAAAACACTGAAAAAGTTCCATAAATAAAAGTTGTACCAGTGCTGATGATGGCCAATGTGACTCCTTCAAGCTGATGCAATTACAGAAAGAAGGTAAAATAGTATAGAGTAAATGTGCATAGTAATATTAAAAACTATTCAGTAACTGTTTTATATATGCATATAATGTATATGTATAGCCATTACACTTATCAACATAAGTGAAGTCACTATCAATGATAGCTAGATTAGGAAGCAATCAAAAACCAAAATCACTCATACCCATACACACAATTAAAATAAATATATTACCCAGTTTATTATCACTTGGGTGTGGTATCGTAACGTTTAGCAAGTTCACAACTTGTAGTAGTATTTTATCATATTTTGTGGGCAACAGCAATTACCTAAAACAAATTGCTGTGATACATCTACTGGCCTGCCAGATAATACTAAAAAAATTTTAAATTATTCTTTTTTTAATTCTAAAAAAAATGTTATAATTCCAGAAGAATCCTATTATTCCATAAAAATTCTCAATACTTATATGTAAGTGGAAGATTGCAGTAACAAGTTGAGGTGTAATGAAATGAGTGATTGAGTATGTTCCCACTAGTCACTACCATTTTTCCAGAAAATACCTTAGTGTTGTCTCAGTAAAACTGTTTGATAAAAATGGAAAAACACTTTCTGCTGCAGCTGAAGATGACTGAATTAGCCAACAGGAACATTTTGCTTATATTTTGACTTACAAGGGTGGTCATTTGCATGCCTTTTCTACTTCACTACTCGATTCTGAGTGGAAGAAATTTCTTCAGTTGCAGCGTAATTATTATGGTATTCAATATTTGGTGTAGTTCAAATTTCAATTGCATAGATGCCAAATTTCTGAAATTGAAAAATGGGGACATTGTATATTTTGGCCTGATCACACCCATTTTAGTCCACACTCATTAATCAAATCATAATTATATTGACTTGTTGGCTGGACTAACAATAAAGAGACGAGAGATTTTTTTGATGGTAGCAAGAGTTAACTACTACTAAGTTTCTCTTGGCTTTTATTTTGGCCTTTGGGTGCATCTACAACACGAAACTAAGCTCTTTTAACTCTGTTTATTAACGAACTCCCAGACAAATTGACACTAAAATAGCAGTCCGGTTATACACCCAAGTTTTTAGTTTGTGCAGCCAAGGTTGGTAAATCGGGACAACTATTGTTCAAGTTCTCTAACCGGAGACTAAAATATTGCTCACCCTGGAACTGTAATAAGCCAATAATAAATAGTGTTATTTAAATATAACTAGCTCATGCTATTTTAATGTCAATTTGTCAGGGAGTTCGTTAATAGACAGAGTAAAAAGAGCTTAGTTTCGTGTTGTGGTTGCACCCAAGGGCCAAAAAAAAAGTCAAAAGAAACTTAGTAGTTGTTGACTATTTTGCTACCATCAAAAAAATCTCTCGTCTCTTCATTGTTAGTCCAGCTAACAAGTCAATACAATTCTGATTTCATGGCCAAAATATACAATGTCCCCATTTTTCAATTTCAGAAAACTTGGCACCTATGCAATTGAAATTTGAACTATAAAAAATATTGAATACCAAAATATTACACTGCAACTGAAGAGATTTCTTCCACTCAGAATTGAGTTGTGTTGTAGAAAAGGCATGCAAATGACCTCCCTTGGAAGTCAAAATATATGCAAAATGTTCCTGTTGGTTAATTCAGTCATCTTCAGCTGCAGCAGAAAGTGTTATACCATTTTTATCAAACAGTTTTACTGAGACACTAAGGTCTTTTCTGGAAAAATGGTAGTGACTAGTGAACATACTCAATCACTCATTTAATTACACCTCAACTTGTTCCTGCAATATTCCACTTACATATAAGTAATTGGAATAATTTGAGAATTTTTAAGGTATAATAGGATTCTTTTGGAATTATAGCTTCTTTTTTTTAATTAAAAAAAGAATAATTTAAATTTTTTTAGCATTATCTGGCAGGCCAGTAGATGTATCACAGCAATTTGTTTTAGGTAATTGCTGTTGCCCACAAAATAAGATAAAGTACTACTACAAGTACTTGGTAGTCCTAGAATAATCCACTATGCTGATTGACATTTATAATTCCAGAAAAAATTCTAGCTTAATCTTGCAGACCTATCTACAACTAAAAACACTACTTGCTAAGGCAATACAAAAAAAAAAGGAAAAAAGAATAAATAGGAAAGTATAATTAAGCTACAAATCACTAGCAGCATAAATATTAAAGTCGCAGTTATGTAGCGTAAACAACCAATTATTGACCGACATCAATTATCGTCTAGAGCGACATCAATTATCGGCCATTGAAATATCCGGCCGTGCGCGGAAAAAAACGGGGTTGCCAAACCAGCTGTTAGCTTACCATAAACGAAGAGAAAGGGATCCAGTTTTGATATATAGCCATGCCAAAAAAAAGTCAGAGGGAGCGCTTGACCAAGCGCAAATCTCAACTACGATCAGCATTAACGAGTAAACACGCTCGGGAGCAGTCTGTGAAGCGAAACAATGGACTGATCAACAGATGAGAGCAGCATTAAAAGCAGTACAAGAACGTACAGTGATAAATAGGGCTGCTGGTGACCATGGAGTTCCCGCATCTACTTTAAAGGACAGAGTGAGTGGTCGTGTAAAGCGTGGTGTTAAACCTGGTCCAAAACCATATCTGTGTACTGAAAAAGAAGGTGAACTTATCTCTTTTTTTAAGACATGTGCCACTGTAGGGTATGGTAAAACACGAAAAGATGTGATGCATATAGCTGAATCTGTAGCTAGAGACAAAAATATGCTAAAAAAGGGTTACATTACTCACGGGTGGTGGAATAGATTTCTTGAGCGCCAAGGTGATTTGTCACTCCGAAGTAGTGATAGTACAGCTCTCGTTAGAATGAATGCTATCAATAAGGAAACAATGGAGCCATATTTCTCTTTATTGAAGGATGTTTAGGATGAACATGAATTACATTCAGCACCAGATCAAGTTTATAATATTATATATAGATGAATCTGGCATTCCTTTTGATTATAAAGTTCCTAATGTTGTTGCGAAGACTGGGTCAAAAAAATTTCGATATCGGCAATCTGGCAAAAAAAGGCAAGTAACTGTCGTAGCTTGTGCTAGTGCAATAGGCCAAGCCATTCCACCAATGATAATTTTTGATGCCCAAAATCTTAATCATCTGGACAAAAGGTGAAGTACCTGGAACAAGATATGGTTTGAGTGATACAGGTTGGATCAATGCAGACTTATTCAAAGGATGGATGGTAGAGCATTTTATTCAATATGCAGTTCCTGGGCGCCCCCTGTTGCTACTGCTTGATGGACATAGTACTAATTACCAGCCAGAAGTCATTCGGTTTGCAAGAGCACACAATATTATTATGCTATGTTTGCCTCCACATACAACTCATGAATCACAGCCGCTAGATTGTGGAGTGTTCAAGCCATTAAAGAGTAAATGGACAGCAGTATGCCACACTTATTTTCAGAAGCACCCTGGAAAGGTTATCACGCGATTCAATTTCAACATGCTGTTTTCTCAAGCATGGTTGAAGTCTCTCATTCCATCAAATATGATTGCTGGTTTTAAGATTTCTGGAATATTCCCATATAATCCATCTGCCATTTCTATTCCAACTGATGACACTAGCAGTGACAAAAATGATACTCAACCTGATGAACAAGACGATGATGAGGAAGAATTGTCACATGGCAGTAATGGGGAGTGTGCAATGTCATCAAGTGAAACAGTATTAGATCTTCCATCTGCTGAAGGAGCATGTGAGCTGCAGTGTGCTGAGTTGGCCCATGAACTGACACCAGCAAATTCACTGCATTCTGGTGAGTAGCTAACTAGCCAGCTAGCTGGCTAGTTAAATAATAGAATGTGAGGGGTTTTTTTAAGCTATAAGCTAGATGAAATGGGGAATTAGTGTTTGCATACAAAAAATGGAATGAATTTATATGGTAGTCTTAAATGTGATGTAATGTGGTACAGTAAGCCAGTCAATACACAAATTACATTTTTTGTCATAAATACTTAATGTGTCAATGTAGCTAAAACTAAAATAAATGTATTTTTACACATACAATTATCAATTTTACCTATACATAGGAACACCAGAACTTGGATCTTTCACAGGTGAGCAAGAAGACCTCTTTCAACGTCGATATGAGGAAGGATATAATCTCTATTCAGATCTTTGTTATGTCAGCTGGCTTGAAATACATCATCCAGAAGCTTTACATCGTTACAACCTTATTTCTGCTGGTGATTGTGTCCTGCAGTCTGTAGCAAGTCAATTTGACGATGTCACTCCTTTATGTCCTGCTGTCACACTTTCTAATCCACCTGAAGCTACTTCAAGTACTCCCACGTATAGTTCTTCAGGAGCTGCTCGAGGGCCAAGTCTTATAGGAGCTACTCCAGTGTCTAGTCCTCCTTCAGGAGGTCCCGGGCCAAGTCTTATAGGAGCTACTCCAGTGTTTAGTCTTCCTTCAGGAGCTACTCCAGAGCCAAGTCTTATAGGAGCTACTCCAGAGCCAAGTCTTACAGGAGCTACTCCAGTGTAGTCCTCCCTCAGGAGCTACTCCAGGGCCAAGTCTTATAGGAGCTACTCCAGTGTCTAGTCCTTCAGGAGCTACTTCAGGTCGAAGTCCTATTGGAGCTACTCCAATGTCTAGTCCTGCAGAAGCATCTTCATGGCATAGTCCTGATTCTGCAATTTCAGGTGGTGCAAGTAAGACAGCCAGTTCGAAGGACTCTTCAAATGTGGTATCAAAATACCTCCAAGTTCCAGTGGACTCCACTCCACGACGTGCTGAAAGAAGTTCACCACGTGCCAAACTCTTAACTAGTCTAGATTCACTTCGAATACTAGAAGAAAAAGAAAAAAAAAAGCAGGAAGAATTGGAAATGAAGGAAAAGCGGATAAAGGAAAGAGAGAAGAAGAAGAAAGCAAGGGATGAGGAATTAAAGAAAAAAGCTGAGAAAAAAGCTGTAAGAGAGCAAGAGCGAAAAAAGAAAGCAGAACTAAAAGAAGAAGAAACGAAGAGGAAGCAAGAAGCAAAGAGAAAGCGTGAGGAGGATTCAACAAAAAAGAAACAAGAAGATGCAAAGTGAAGGCATGATGATAGAGGAAAGAAAAAGCAGGAAGAAAAGAGAAAGTGTGAGGATTCAACAGGAAAACGAAAGTGCAGTGAAGAAGTGAAAACAAAGCGGCAACGTTTTGGCGACAGACCCAAAGAAAGTAACTCAGTCCAAGAGGGAAGAGAAATTAACCCCAATGTTTGCTGTACATGTGATTGTTTATACAAACAAGATGTGGCTGAAGGAACTGGTGCAGATTGGCTGGCGTGTGCGTGTGGTAGGTGGCTTCATGAAGAATGTGTGGATGACTGTATGAAAGATGAGGAAGGGAAGGATCGCATTTGTCCATACTGCCTGGATGATCTATCAAAAATGTATGTATGACAATTATAAAGATTATATTTCTCAAAGAAAAACTATCTGTTCTCAATTAGCTATAGCCACATTGATAATTCTAACTATAACCACAATAGCAGTTCTATCATGACAATTTTTGAAGTTATAATTTATTCACACCTTTTGCTTTTTGAAACAATCTTTTACTATTGAATACCAAATTGCAAGATGATAGTAGTATAGTAAGGGCAGAGTTAGCATAAGTAGCTACAAGTTATGAAGAAGGACGGGGAGCGATAATTGGTTTATAGAAAATCTACAGGTGGTCGATAATTGATGCGCGTAGTCGATAAACGGTTTTTAAGGAGCCGCATAAACGGCGATAGCATCCTGTGGAGCACGTTACAGCAGCCTAAGTTGGACTCCACAATAATGAAGAGTTGCCCCAACGTTTGGACGTTGTTTGACGCCGTTTGCATTTTCCTTGCGTACGTTACGCCGTCGGGTCAAAACTTGGGCGATAATTGGTTGCTTACGCTAACCAATACTTTCCCTCCTCCCTCTATCCCTTAAACGAAAACATTAATGTACATACCTATTAAAATAATCTACAAGACATCCGTTTTTTCCTTTTCCCTTGAAATAGCTCATCTACATGTTCGAGACTAACACCCTATTATAATAAATGATATTTTACCGTAAGTTAATATACTCATAGCAATTTACTAGTGTGATAGAAAATTACACAGATATACCAGTTTTTCTCAGCTATGAACAAAAGTAAATTCAGTTGCTAAAATTACTATTCTTACTTTTGTTTCAGGAATGAATAGCCACACCATCAATATGGCAATAAAGTAAGTAATGCCAGTGATATACACATAGCCATGGATATGCAAAGGAGGGCCTACCAGCAGTGGAAATAGGAATTTAAAGAGGAATTCAAATATAGTATAAACGGAATTCACAGCTGATGAAGCTATTCCTACATGGAGAAAACTATCACAAAATGACAAATCACATGACATAATTGACTTGCCTTTGACTCTCAAAGGAAACACTTCAGAGATTACAATCCAAGGTACCAAACTAAAAGTAACAAATAACAACAACCAATATTGCAAATAATTATCATACATGGATGATCATTGAACTTACAACCAAGACAAATATAGAATGAAGGCAATGACACATATAAGTGTGATAGTTGACAAGTATTCTGTCAGAACCTAAAGTTTGAAGCAATATGCCCATTGTAAAGCACACGATCATATTAACAATGCTGCATCCAATAAGAGTTACTTTTCGTCCGATCTACAAAAATAAAGTTAAAAACAACAACAATTAATGATCATTTAAATACATTTATACTACAATCTGTCAAATACATAAACTCAATTTAATTGATCTTGCCATCCAATTTTGTATATCAGATATTTGAGTTCTTTGTTGTTAACTAATGAATAATCAACACATTGTATCAGCCAGAGTGTACCTCTTGAAATAAAGATTGCGAGTGAAATATCTTGCCATATCATGCTCTTGACGTGTGTAATAAGTGATTGATTCTATGCTAGATATCTTCACTATAGTAATTGTACTAATACATTAACATTTATTTATTATAATAGCAAATTTTATCATTCTAAAAGCCAATATTGTTAATTAAAACTTAACTCGACGTTTAGACTTCTTGCCGAAGTCTTCTTCTTGACCCTTGAGGAAGACTTCGACAAGAAGTAGAAACATCAAATTAAGTTTCTAATTAACAATATTTGGCTGTTAGAACAAGAAAATTTGCTATTGTTATAATTATTTCAGCCGAGAATGACTGAGTCATGTATTTTATTACACAAAAATAGTTACTGAGCAAATCATTTAATTCCAAAGCAGGAATCTCTGGACATTTCTACATTCCCCTATACAGTCACACATCACTTGTACCGAATGCTTTAAGTCACTTCTTGATTCCTTCCTCACAGTGTTGGTTTCCTTATACATTTCTTTCAATAAACATATATTATTCATTTGATATGCCACAAGTCTGTTGACTTAGTATTTACACTAGTGCTGCAGGTACGAGCATAAATAAAGCAATCAGATGAGTGTTATTCTGCAGTATTCAATGAATAATAAATTTATTATGCTGCTCATGCTTGAATACCACAGTAACAAGTTTGCAATAAAAACATGTGTAACCGTGGGGGACGTAATAACCAATGTGATACTTCCTCGTCATAAAGGTAATGATTCCACCATCTAGACGATTAGCCAATCCTAGGATAATGAGAGTGCACAATTTGTGAGTTATTAACAGATCATGAATCTAAAAATACTATTGTGAAGATATCTAATATAGAATAAATATATTTATATGAAAGCTGTATGGTAACAGCCATGGATAAAAAATGTCATTCCCCTGTGTTATTCCCTTCCAATCACTTGAGGAAAAAAATTTTTGTACCATGAAGAGAGTTTGAATTGCACACAGAAGAATTTTATGTCAACAAAACAGAGTGAGATGCACAAATAACTATGATATAAAGTGATGTATCATTTTTTAAAGCTACAAATTAAAATCTAGTTTTATACTTGTATGAAGTTTTCATTGTGAACGGTTACAGAGAATTATTTAGTAGAGCATAAAGTCTTGTCTTGTGGGTCTCACTGGATATCATTGACCACTTTTAGTTTGAAGGCGGCTGAAAGGTAACGAAATGCAGTTATCTTGTTGACCGTGTATTGGAATGACCCTCGCTGCTTTAACTGGACTTACTTTCCCACTCAAAACAACAATATCCGCTCCGTTTAATTGGTCTTTAACACCATTCAAAAAGGTAATAATGGTATAAATAGTTGAACCATGGCAACTCTCGGAATTATCACTGGAACTGCCCACTTTCATCAGACTTTGCCCTCGGGATCTGGACGGTTATCAGCAACAAATTCTTGGACACATGGTTTAACTATTACATAATTAGTCTGGCAGAATGTATGCCATACCTCGCAATTTGATTTTTTATGGTTTGTAGCTATTGTGCATATAGGAAGTTATACAAAATCACTTGCTGGACATCTGTCAGCAGTGGGGAACTCTGCAAAATTGTGAATATTCAATTTCACACCTGCAACATTAAAGTTACAATAATAGCAAATTTTCTCATTCTAACAGCCAATATTGCTAATTAAAACTTAACCCGACGTATGTGCAATGACTCTAACATAGGGTTTTCGCGGTGTAAAATCACTTTCTGGCTATAATTTTTAAATTAGAATTAATTTTATGTGTTATTTACACAATAAACTGTATGGCATATGTGTTTAAACATAAATAAGATACATCATATCACCTTGTCAATAACTGCTGTCAACAGTGATGCCACCACAGCAATTGGTCCAAGTATTGCTGACACCAAAAATGGTTGAGAAATACCCACCAAGCAGAAAAACTATACCGGATAGTATCTGTAATTAAGAAAATAGCCAAAACTGAGAAATAAAATAATATGAGAACATAACTCACGCCACTAATGTCACAACTTGTGCAGTCAAGAGAAAAAATATAATCATCATGAAGCATCTATAAACAAATCAACAAACCAACAAACAACTAGTTAATTGTTGTTTTTATTTACATGAAAATTAATTTATAATCATCATTGGATAAAAATACATCCACCTAGTTATTTAAGTAAATTGTTTTATGGATTTTAATATGTTACTTGTGGTTGCATTAAAAATATATTAGTATGAGTAATAGCATGGGTAACTGTGCTATTGATCCCTAATAGCACAGGTTACCCATGTTATCATTCGCTAATAGCAGGCTAGCTTTAAAAAAAAATCATTTGCACCGTAGCTATTCTGTATTGTTCACTTATCAATGTACTTCAGGATTAGCTTCCTCTGGAACTTCTTTTTCAACCAATAGCTCCTCCTAATCTGTTGCAAACAATTCCACCTAACATGGTAGAACTTCTGCTCTAAAAAATATTATCTCCTAATAGAAACTACTTGAACTGTAAGTTTCAAAGGCTAAAACTGTACATGTACACGTACCCATACTATTTCACTTGGCTACCATTGTATTTCACATGTGTCCGTGCTATTTCACTTAGTTATGTGCTACTTCACTTTCCCCGTGCAATTTCAATTGAGCAGCAATTTTCCCCATACATTTTTGAACGGGCAATTTACGTGCCGTACTATAATTTATTATACACTAATATACTTATTATTTTTAAAGTATCGTATACCATTTATGCCCTATGATTTTTATTTGTAATGCCTTCATGATTCAATTAAACTTAGCTACATGGCTAATATTTACTTGTAAAGTTATTATAGAATTATGTACCTTGAAATGTATTTCCACTGTAAAAACTCTAAGATTACATTGGCATTGGTGGTATTTTTTGCTTCCAAGAGGTCTTCCAAGTCCATCAAATTGTCTACAAACCTTTCTTCACTGGATGTTTTGTTTATCACAGAGAGAACTGTAAGTGCCTCTAGAGTTCGATTCTTCATAACAAGCCACCTGAATAGTACACCAGAATCTAAAAAAAAAAAAAAAGCATTACTAGTAATTTGATGATGTACCTTGGGGTGTACGGCATCCACATAAATCCAACTGAGTAAAGAAGGCCAGTAGTAGCTAACAAAACACTGGCTACCCTCCATCCTTCTTCAAACCTGGCAAACCCAACATTAGCAAACAATCCTATAAGAATTCCAATGGCAAATCCTGGTCCAATTGATGATATCATCAGTCCCCTTTTAGTCTTGGGCGACATTTCACCAATGTAAACTGGCATCACCATATACAGGATACTGCAATTCAAGTAATGGCAAAATAGTATTCTGAACTTTTAAAAATTATCTTGCAAAGAAGTTAAGATTACAATTGGTTTATTGGATTTCAGTTAAACTACACACAATGCCATGAAAGTCATAGAAGAGGGAAGAGGCCATAGAATTGGGGGGGGGGGGGGGGGGGGGGGAAATTGTGAAATGACACATACTAACTCCAGGAGTGACAAAACAAAAACGCATAGCCAATATTATTGTCTGGTAACATATGCGTGTAAGGGATAGAGTACTTACACATTCATTCATTCATTCATTCGTTCGTTTGTTAGTTCATTCATTCATTCGTTCGTTTGTTAGTTCATTCATTCAATCATTCATTTGTTTGTTTGTTTGTTAGTTCATTCGTTCATTCATTCGTTCATTTGTTTGTTAGTTCATTCATTTATTCATTTATTTATTCATCATTCATTAATTCATTGGTTCACTCATTCATTTGTTTATTCATTTATTCACACATTCATTCATTTGTTCCTTCATTCTTCAGTCTGTCAGAGAATCTTGAATGGGTCATAATTTTCCAAGTTAAAATTATCACCTCCAGAGGCAAACAAGCTAGTAGTATTGTATCTACACTCTTTCAAACAATCTTGTTGACTTTCCATGAATTATGGTCCTGTAGTAGCAAACTGCTCTTAAAGGTTTAATGGAGTAGCCAAGGGCAACAACAACAAAAATAATCAGGTTCTTTACATGATCTTTAAACACTATTTTGGTCAAAATATTAATGGTATTAATAATTGATGACCTTACCCAATACTAATTCCGTTCATTACACGACCGAGAAATGCCATCCTGCATAAGAATAAATTTTAATTAAAAACAATTATGTAAACACTGGGTTGTGTAGCTGTCCAGAAATTTATTATTTTTAGAAAAGAAAATTTAGGCAATTATGGGTGTTTTATGAAATGTTCATGTTTTAAGGGGAAGAAATTTAACTGTGTGTTATTAAAATTAAGCATGCCACTGATTTTCTCTCAAAAAGATAATTACAGCAGGTCAAAGGTACATCATATTTGATAGTTAAAATTAAGCATACCACTGATTTTCTCTCAAAAAGATAATTATAGCAGGTAAAAGGTACATCATATTTGATGATTGCACAAAAAAAGCAACAACAACAAAACTGGGATTATATAGTTACACAAATTTATTCACACACACCCTGAAACAAAATAAATACCATACTGACCTCACTTTTTCCAAAAAGTGAAGTTTTCATACAAAAATGTATCATACACAATATATAACTCCGCCCTCCTATGCTTTAAGACACTATCAACCACAACCTAGACAATAAACTAGCAAGCATGCTTATCTTTCACTCTCTTTAAGTGAAATTGGCTCACCATAAAGTAATTCAAAGTCACAGACAAAATTTGAATACTTCTTACAACTAGGAGAAATATTGTACTCCTTACCATACATAATTATAGTAAGAAGATGCTATGAGAACAGCTCCAAACATCATGGCTAGTCCACTAATAGCCAAAGTATACCGACGACTGATAATGTCCGAAAGCTCTACAAGATATAAATAAATAATACTGCACACCTAGAAATTTAGCAATTACAATAGTATTGAGGCCAAGCTCTAAAAAGTAAGACAAAATTAGAACATTTTGTATGCAAAATGTAAAAAAGCCCTTTTCCTCATAACTTTGTTATGTATAACATTAAAGGCTGTGGACTTGCCCAAGCTACGAAAACTTCCTAGATAAAACCCTGACTTTCTGATGGCGCCATTTAATGTCAAATGCACTTTGATCCATTACATTGCTCCGACATGGGGAATTACATTTTGACTTCAGTGTGCAATTAAAATAAAAGATATACACACTTTAGTGCGCTTTTTACACTTGGACAAGGTGAAAAACTAGGCTGTAGCTAATAGTAAACTCTTATTTTTATAAATATAAGAATAGAAATTTACATACACACATGTGTTTATGTATATATGTAATATATATGTACATATATACATATATATATGTACATTAAAAAAAGTTGCTAGGACATTGTAAGGTGAATTGAATAAAACTATTTACCTGAGGACTCAATCATTCTATCAAATGCATTGCTATAGCTAGTGCTAGATATTATGCCCTGCTGACTCACTTCACTCACTCCCAATAAAAAAAAAAAAAAATAATAATAATAATAACACCAACAATAATAAATCATAATAATGACAATAATAATAATGACAAAAAATCAGAAACGCCAAGAGATGTCCATAGTTACCAAGCATAATGGCACATTTTAGGTGCCATAATTGCTGCAATGCCAAGCATTGCTGGAACAGCATAAATGCAATAAAATAAAAAAAATAAAAAAAAAGAGCACAATTCGTAAAACCCTATACTGTCCACGCTCGAAACTGCAGCTCACAGAAAGTGGTTACAGTTGCTATACCGTTAATGTTATTCATATGGCTAAAAGCCTAATTACCTCCACCAACTTCAGGGTGGAGCTAGAATCGCTGAGTCAATGGTAGTATTTCCAGACCCCTTTCCTCCCTTCGTGTAGCAGGTAAAGGGTGGTAACGGGTCTGGGTTTGTTTTTCACATGAACACCTTCAAACCACAAAAAAAAAAGCCCTTTGGCTGAATGTGCTCACTCCACAGAAGATGGGCACATGATTATTAAAACACTGAGCTCAGAGAGCAATCACTTGCACACGGTTTACCTGTTCTGAATTCCCGTAATTACTCCAACAAAGGCTACAAAAAGCACCACAGACCATTGTTTGAACATTACGGCCAACTGAAGTCCAGCCCACTAGTTCGCGCTGACTATCTCTCTACAGTCTAGCTATATATAGCTAAGCATTTCCGCAAAAACACCGACGGACAACACCGGTGTCGGAGTCCCACCCCGGAGTAACTGTCCTAGGACGAGAGCTCCGCCCCTAGGGTAAGGCCTCCCCACCATGCTCTCTGAAGCGCTCTGAGCTCCACCTATTGCCCTGCCCACTACGGTGCACCTTGAGCGCTAGCTAAGAGTATGGCTTCCTGTCAGGAATATGTACTCAGACATTTTACTATATAAGGGACGGCCTCAGCAAGAATCAGAAACGGATCATAAGAGACAAATCTTCTCGCTACACAGTAAGAAGTGCACTAATCTGAGCTTCCCGCTTGGACATTTGTTTGGTTATGTTGTCAAATCCTCTGAAATTAGCCATCATACATAAAACAATTAAAACTTGGCCACTTTTTCTGTATAATTCATGTAGATTGAACTTTAATTTCAATAGCATCGGAACAATTCTGCAGTGATATTTCTCATCTAGACTTTGTTTTCAAATGATTTATAAAGAATGAGTTAGTGACAAGTGTTGTCAAAATGTCTTTAGAATCATGTGAAACTATCCAGGGGTGGATAAAGCATTTCTAGTAATTAATAAGTTATAAGTGTTGTCAAATTAGATACTATCATTGTCAAATTATTTATTAAAATGGTGATTTTATGTCAAACCAATCACATCAGAGATTTTTCTAATTTTTAGTAGTATATTTACAATGTGAATGTCCAGAATATTTGGTGTGAATTACAGAGTCTAATCTTTAATAATTTTAAATTCATGAAAAGAAATAATTGGGAGTTGTCATAATATAACTTCCTCCTTAAACTATGTTTACCTGTCTGTACATAACACTCCTATCTGCTAATTATTATGTATCTAAACTAGTGATGTGCTTGAGCACAAATGGCGAGCGAGCCTAAAGACTATACTATTCTTCTAACACTGAAGCTAATGAAAATAAGGTCCAGTTTTTTAATTTCGCATACACGGTAAAGGGATTTCAGTGCCATAGTAACAACTCTCTGCAACTGCTTGAATTGAAGGAAAAACAACAACAAAACAATACACGTTATTTAAACGTTTTCTTTGTGATATTCTTTAGCTAAGTAGTGGTTGTAACACACAATGCTTTGACACAACTGGACATGCACCTACACAGACTTACCTTCGCAGTAGTCTAGTGGACAATGTATTGTCAAGTAAATCCTGTTGCGCACGGCTTATAACCATGACAAAGAGCGCATTGACTTACCACCGCCACTAACTCGAATAGAAATAGAAGTCCCTTAAAACAATTCAATTTCTAGGGTGATACGGGTACTGATCGATAAACCATAGGATTCTGTTTAGTGCAATTTGGGACGGGGTTAACCACATAACTAACACAAAAACGCGAGGGTCAAAGTACAAAATGACATACATACGTCCATACATATATACAAACTAGTGATGTGCTTGAGCACAAATGGCGAGCGAGCCTAAAGACTATACTATTTTTATATGAATGATTTTGACTTCTAACACTGAAGCCACTGAAAATAAGGTCCAGTTTTTAAATTTAGCATACAAGGTAAAGGGATTTCAGTGCCATAGTAACAACTCTCTGCAACTGCTTGGAAAGAAAACAACAACAACAAAACAATACACGTTATTTAAAAGTTTTCTTTGTGATATTCTTTAGCTAAGTAGTGGTTGTAACACACAATGCTTTGACACAACTGGAAATGCACCTACACAGACTTACCTTCGCGGTAGTCTAGTGGACAATGTATTTTCAATTAAATACTGTTGCGCACGGCTTATAACCATGACAAAGAGCGCATTGACTTAACTCGAATAGAATGGAAGTCCCTTAAGTTTTCAAGTTTGAACTGCACCCACAAAAGAATTCAAAACGGTAAACAATTCAATTTCTAGGGTGACACGGGTACTGATCGATAAACCTGAGGATTCTGTTTAGTGCAATTTGGGACGGGGTCGACCACATAACTAACACAAAAACGCGAGGGTCAAAGTACAAAATGACATACATACGTCCATACATATATCTAAATAAACAAACATCCCCGATTTTCGATTGTGTTACCCCTGTAAGTGTCTCGCTCGCTACGCTCGCTCGCCAATAAACTAGTGGTGTGCTTGAGCACAATTGGCGAGCGAGCTTTAAACTACACTATTGTTAAATGATTGATTTTAACAAGTAACACTCAAGCTACTAAAATAATAGACAAGTTTTTAAATTACGTATGCGGTAAAGGGGATTCAAAGCCATTGTAACCGCTCTCAGCAACTGTTTGAATTGAAAAAGAAGCAACAAAATCAAGTCACTTTATTTAAAGTTTCCTTTGTGACATTCTTAATAGTAGTTGTAACGCACAATACTTTCACACAACTGAACATACCTACGCAAGACTTACCTTCGCGGTTCGTCTAGTGGACAATGAATTTACAAGTAAATGCTGTTGAGTAGGGCTTATAACTGTGACAAATAGCAACTAACTCGAATAGAAATGGAGCTTCCATAAGTTTTTGCGTTTAAACTGCACCCGCAAAAGAATTCAAAGCAGTAAACAATTCAATTTCTAAGGTGATACGGGTAATGGTCGCTAAACCGGAGGATTTTGTTTAGTGAAGTTTGGGACGGGGTCGAACGCGGAACGAACACAAAAATACGGAGGGTCAAAGTACAAAATGACATACATACGTCCAAACATATATATAACTAGTGGTGCGCTAGAATAGCGCAAATGCATGGCGAGCGAGCAGACTCTTTTTACAGAAAAATAGGACAGAAATTACATCTAACTGTAGTGCACAGTGTAACCCTTTCCATTCTCAGTTAGCATCAGAGAATCTAAAGTCTCTGATCCCAGACTAAACTAACAATTACCTGAATAAACTTCGAAAGCAGTGGCAAAGAAGCGCAGCTTGACAAAGACTTCACAATTGTTTCAAGAAGAGAGTAGCTGTAAACTTTTTGGTTGAAACAATGTTGCGTCTGCAGCTGGATACTCCGCGCTCGTTAATTGAAAAAAACTGGAACTGTGAACGCTTTACCTAACTTCGCGAATTAGAAACGCGCGCGTTAAACGAAGCATACGTACCAGCCGCATACATATATACAAACTAGTGGTGTGCTTGAGCACAAATGGCGAGCGAGCCTAAAGACTATACTATTCTAACACTGAAGCTACTGAAAATAAGGTCCAGTTTTTAAATTTAGCATACAGGATAAAGGGATTTCAGTGCCATAGTAACAACTCTCTGCAACTGCTTGAATTGAAAGAAAAAACAACAACAACAAAACAATACAAGTTATTTAAAAGTTTTCTTTGTGATATTTTTTAGCTAAGTAGTGGTTGTAACACACAATGCTTTGACACAGCTGGACATGCACCTACACAGACTTACCTTCGCAGTAGTCTAGTGGACAATGTATTTTCAGGTATATAAATACTGTGCGCACGGCTTATAACCATGACAAAGAGCGCATTGACTTACCACCGCCACTAACTCGAATAGAAATGGAAGTCCCTTAAGTTGTCAAGTTTGAACTGCACCCGCAAAAGAATTCAAAACGGTAAACAATTCAATTTCTAGGGTGATACGGGTACTGATCGATAAACCAGAGGATTCTGCTTAGTGCAATTTGGGACGGGGTCGACAACCGAACTAACACAAAAACGCGAGGGTCAAAGTACAAAAATGCCTTACGTACGTCCATACATATATACAAATAAATAAATAAATAAATAAACTAACATCCCCGATTTTCGATTGTGTTACCCCTGTAAGTGTCTCGCTCGCTACGCTCGCTCGCCAATAACATATACCCGATTTTGCATTATCCACCCCTAATTGGCGAGCGAGCGTAGCGAGCGAGACACTTACAGGGGTAAAAATGAAAAAATCGGGGATGTTTGTTTATTGGCGAGCGAGCGTAGCGAGCTAGACACTTACAGGGGTAACACAATCGAAAATCGGGGATGTTTGTTTATTTATTCATTTATTGGCGAGCGAGCGTAGCGAGCGAGACACTTACAGGGGTAACACAATCGAAAATCGGGGATGTTTATTTATTTATTTATTTATTTATTTGTATATATGTATGGACGTATGTATGTCATTTTGTACTTTGACCCTCGCGTTTTTGTGTTAGTTATGTGGTCGACCCCGTCCCAAATTGCACTAAACAGAATCCTCTGGTTTATCGATCAGTACCCGTATCACCCTAGAAATTGAATTGTTTACCGTTTTGAATTCTTTTGCGGGTGCAGTTCAAACTTGAAAACTTAAGGGACTTCCATTTCTATTCGAGTTAGTGGCGGTGGTAAGTCAATGCGCTCTTTGTCATGGTTATAAGCGGTGCGCAACAGTATTTACTTGGAAATGCATTGTCCACTAGACTACTGCGAAGGTAAGTCTGTGTAGGTGCATGTCCAGTTGTGTCAAAGCATTGTGTGTTACAACCACTACTTAGCTAAAGAATATCACAAAGAAAACTTTTAAATAACGTGTATTGTTTTGTTTTTTTTGTTTTCCTTCCAAGCAATTGCAGAGAGTTGTTACTATGGCACTGAAATCCCTTTACCTTGTATGCTAAATTAAAAAACTGGACCTTATTTTCAGTAGCTTCAGTGTTAGAAGTCAAAATCAAATAGTAATATTCTTTAGTCTCGCTCGCCATTTTGTGCTCAAGCACTCCACTAGTTTATATAGTTTTGGGACGTATGTATGTCATTTTGTACTTTGACCCTCCGTATTTTTGTGTTCGCTCGGCGTTCGACCCCGTCCCAAACTTCACTAAACAGAATCCTCTGGTTTAGCGACCATTACCCGTATCACCTTAGAAATTGAATTGTTTACGGCTTTGAACTCAAAATCTTGTGGGAGCTCCATTTCTATTCGAGTTAGTGGCGGTGGTAAGTTAATGCGCTATTTGTCATAGTTATAAGCCCTACTCAACAGCATTTACTTGACAATTCATTGTCCACTAGACCATAGATATACGTATATCTATGACTAGACGAATCACTAGACGAATCACGAAGGTAAGTCTTGCGTAGGTATGTTCAGTTGTGTGAAAGTATTGTGCGTTACAACTACTATTAAGAATATCACAGAGAAAATTTTAAATAACGTGACTTGATTTTGTTGCTTCTTTTTCAATTCAAACAGTTGAGGGGAGTGGTTACTATGGCATTGAATCCCCTTTACCGTATATGCGTAATTTAACAACTCAACTTTATTTTAGTAGTTTGAATAACAACAGTGTAGTTTAAGGCTCGCTCGCCATTTGTGCTCAAGCACACCACTAGTTTATTTGTATATATGTATGGACGTACGTAAGGCATTTTTGTACTTTGACCCTCGCGTTTTTGTGTTAGTTCGGTTGTCGACCCCGTCCCAAACTTCACTAAACAGAATCCTCTGTTTATCGATCAGTACCCGTATCACCCTAGAAATTGAATTGTTTTCTTTTTGAATTCTTTTGCGGGTGCAGTTTAAAACCTGAAAACTTAAGGACTGTCCATTTTATTCAGTTAGTGCGGTGGTAAGTCAATGCGCTTTTGTCCAATGGTTATAAGCCGTGCGCAACAGTATTTACTAAAATACATTGTCCACTAGACTACTGCGAAGGTAAGTCTGTGTAGGTGCATGTCCAGTTGTGTCAAAGCATTGTGTGTTACAACCACTACTTAGCTAAAGAATATCACAAAGAAAACTTTTAAATAAAGTATATTGTTTTGTTGTTGTTTTTTCCCTTCAATTCAAGCAGTTGCAGAGAGTTGTTACTATGGCACTGAAATCCCTTTACCTTGTATGCGAAATTTAAAAACTGGACCTTATTTTGAGTAGCTTCAGTGTTAGAAGTCAAAATCATTCATATTAAAATAGTATAGTCTTTAGGCTCGCTCGCCATTTGTGCTCAAGCACATCACTAGTAGTATCTCGCTCGCTTTGCTCGCTCGATGATAAATAAACAAACATCCCCGATTTTCGATTGTGTTACCCCTGTAAGTGTCTCGCTCGCTACGCTCGCTCGCCAATGAATTAGTCCTAAATCTTGTACCACTTTTTAATCTTCGCCTTTTTTTTATATGAAATGCTTTGAAGCAATTAGATAGTGAATCTGTTTATCAAATTTTTAATACAAAAATGTATGTACACTTTTTCATTTCACTTACATTACGTACTTAACACGTGCTTATAGTTTGCCATAACAACTCGCTCACAAAAAACACTGAAAGTACCCATTAATATAGTGACAGTATGAATATCTTTTCTAAATTATATAACTAAAACTTTAATGATTCTATATACTTTTGTAGGCAAAGAATCTGTGCCTTTATGTTTCTAAGAGTCATGAGTCTGGCACTCAACACTTGCGAAGAGTAGTAGTTGATTCCAAAGAAAAGAAAAGGATTCTGCAAATGTATCATGATGGTGTGGATGGTATGCATTTTGGGAGAGATAAAACATACAATAAAGTAAGTTGCATTTGTGATTGGATAGATGCTCTGAGGAGGTGCATCAGTTTCAGCTAAGTGCATTCCTCATTTACCATGCTTGCAGCTGATTCAACTCAAATCGACAGAGTGTATATATATATATATATATATATATTTGTACATGGTACATTCAAACCATCCAATCAGATTGCTCGATTCACAGTGAATATATTTCATACCCACCTCTTTGGAGGTGAATAAGTAAACTGTCCAATAAAAAATTGTTTTAGTGCATTTTGTATTGCCTAGAGCCATAGTACAAGTCTATCACACCCTCCTTTTGGTCAGTAATGGATTTGCACTATTTTCGAGCCTTTGGTCTATGATTGTGTAAATCCTAACTTGACCTCCATGTCATGGTGTATCCTATACGTATGTAATGGGATAGAGGGGAGTAATAGATAAGGACCATGTAATAGCATACTTTAAAGATTAGGGAAACTTAATTTTAGGATTTACAACTGGGATAACTACAATGCAATGTGTTGGAATCACCCCTAGCTTAAAATTTACTTTATTTGTAGATTGCAGAAGAATTTTACTGGAAGGGGTTGCATGATGATGTCAAGGAGTTATATGTAAACATTGTGATAAGTGTCAACATACTAATAATATGCTTCAGAAACCAAAATCCGAATTACATCCAATACCTGTCTCTAAAGTATGGGACAGAGTAGGGATTGATTTAGTGGGACCACTTCCAGAGACAAAATGTGCAAATAAATATATAGTCACACTTAGTGATTATTTTTCCAAGTGGCCAGAGGCTGCAGCCCTGAAGTCTAAATGTGCTGAAGGTGTGGCAGACTTCTTATTCGATGTTTTCTGTAGACATGGCTGGCCTAAAATTATACAATCTGATCAGGGTAGAGAATTTATTAATGCTGTAAACAGTTACCTCTTTAAGTCTACAAATATAAAGCATTGTATATCTAGTGCATATCACCCACAAACAAATGGATTAGATGAGAGATTTAACCAAACTCTTCTAAATACTCTGAAAAAAGTGGTGGATTCAAATGAAAAGGAATGGGATACACATATACCAGCTGCACTGTTCTATGCTTATAGAATCTCTAAGCATGCATCCACTAAATTTACTCCTTTTTTTCTGGTTTATAATCGTGAAGCACGAAAAGCTGTCTCATTTGAGATGGAGAAAGAAGAATGTGGAGAGAATGGCAGTTCAAAAATATTGAGTGACACTGAAGAGGCTGAGAATATAGATGCGATTATATCAAATTTAGTTAAAGTACGTGATTTTTGTCACAGTAAAGCTAAAGATAACATCTCAGTGGCACAGGAGAAGCAGAAGAAGCAATATGATGCAAAGCATAATTCATTTAAGGTTATATAACAGTTTTTTATTGTGTATAAGTATTAATTATTCGGTTTTATGTAGGTATATCCCGATGGAAGTAGTGTTTTGTTAAAAAATATGAAGCATGCACATAGAATGGGGGGCAAAAATGGACACCACATGAAAGGGTCCTTATATTGTATACAAAAATATGGGTAAAGGAAAATACCAGCTAAAATCAACAACGGGAAAATTTTTGAAGAAGTTGTTCAATGGAGTACTCCTGAAAGAATACTATTCACCTTGTAGTATTCAGGAACAACCACAGCGTAACTCAAATAGTTTACCTTCACAGGTCTCAATGCTATCTACAGTGGTACCTTCCCAGGTCTCAATGCTACCTTCAGCAATACCTTCACAAGTGTCAGTGGTACCTTCACAAGTGACAGCGCTACCTTCAGTGGTTCCTTCCCAGGTCTCAATGCTAGCTTCAGTGGTACATCACAAGTGTCAGCGCTACCTTCAGTGGTACCTTCACAGGTCTCAATGCTAGCTTCAGCGGTTCCTTCACAAGTGCCAGTGGTACCTTCAGTTGTTCCTTCACAAGTGTCAGCGCTACCTTCAGCAGTACCTTCACAGGTCTCAATGCTACCTTCAGTGGTACCTTCACAAGTATACCAGCTAAAATCAAAAACAAGAAAAATTTTGAAGAAGTCGTTTAATGGAGTACTCCTGAAAGAATACTATTCACCTTGTAGTATTCAGGAACAACCACAGCGTAACTCAAATAGTTTACCTTCACAAGTGTCAGCGCTACCTTCAGTGGTACCTTCGCAGGTCTCAATGCTACCTTCAGTGGTACCAAGTGTCAGCGCTACCTTCAGCAGTACCTTCACAAGTCTCAATGCTAGCTTCAGCTGTTCCTTCACAAGTGTCAGTGGTACCTTCAGTGGTTCCTTCACAAGTGTCAGCGCTACCTTCAGCAGTACATTCACAGGTCTCAATGCTAGCTTCAGTGGTACCTTCACAGGTGTCAGCGCTACCTTCAGTTGTACCTTCACAGGTGTCAGCGCTACCTTCAGTGATTCCTTCACAAGTGTCAGTGGTACCTTCAGTGGTTCCTTAACAGGTGTCAGCGCTACCTTCAGTGGTTCCTTCACAAGTGTCAGTGATACTTTCAGCAGTTCCTTCACAAGTGTCAGTGGTACCTTCAGTGGTTCCTTCACAAGTCTCAGCTCTACCTTCAGCAGTACCTTCAGCACTTGGATAGTAGTTGAAGGTATTTCACTCACTATGGAAGACAAAATGATACTGGCATCGAACAAATGGCTCAGTGATAGTCATGTTAGTGCGGCTCAGTTTCTTTTGAAGAAGCAGCATCCAAATATATCTGGCTTTGAACCTCCTACTTTGCAATACACGAGAACATTTTCTGTTCACAAAGGCAAGGATTTTATATAATGTTTACACGTGTTGAGTAATCATTCTTGATATCCTCTGTGGGATGTCCAGCAAATGTGATATTAGTGTATGACAGCATGAATACAAGATTATCAACTTCTAATAAAGCAATAGTTGCTGACCTCCTGCAATCTGAGCATCACATCACCATAAAATATGTTAAGACGAATGCAGTTGCGATTTGCAATGGATTGAGCCCAGAATACCTTAAATATGATCAAAATTCAATGAGGGCGCACTTGCAGGCGTTAAAGAACAAGTTTTTGTCTCCATTTCCTGCTGGCAAAGCTGACAGAAAAAACGTAATTCAAAAAGAAAAAATATATGTTTGTGGTAGCTGCAGAATGTTCGAAGAAGAGCAAATGTTAGAGTGTGTCAAATGTGAAAAGAAATTTCATTTAAGATGTGTTACAGACAAAACATTTAAAGAACAAGAAGAATGGTATTGTACATCATGCTTTACAACTAAGTATTCATATGGACAAATATCTGAAGAGGTTAAACTCCTGAAGGTATGAGGGTAAAAGCAGTGGTTATTATGCAATGATTTATATAACATACATAATACAGTAGTGTGCAGACATGGGGGTGATTTGTAGATTTGTAGCAATAAATATGAATACTACCTAGCCCATTTTCTTAAATATAGGCAAAGCTTCATCATTGTCATTATTATTATTATTTATTGCTGCTGTTATTTATTATTAAGTTGGCCTTATGGTAGCTACTCAGACCGCCCTCAGAAATACCCAACAGGTAGAATTGCCACCAGAGTCGATCTATGCAATGCAATGGTTGATACTGCACCCCCACCAGTAACTCCCCCACCCCCCACTTGATCCTCCCTAAACTTCTATTTTGAGTTGATAGGAAACTGCATTACAAAGTCAAAAAAAAAGTACTCAGAGGACATGTCACTACATTAGCTGGCTGGCAATGTGACAAAACCTGCTGATGCAGCAATAACATTAACATTTCATTTCTGCAGGATATTATAATTATAGTACAGTAATCTATGAAGATGTTTTAACTTGTATTTGGCGTCTTAATGCTCAGAAATTGGCATTTTAAGTAGCTATATTTTTTTCCCAACAGATAGCTACATTCAAGACTGATAAAGTCAGTCAGTTTGTTGTTCCAACTTAATATAGCTAAACTGCAAATACATGTATTTGATAATCGTTTTTGCTTTTACTCATTTATATGACGGTCTTGTAGCTAGCTAATCAAGATATTTAGAAGCTAGCACTAATTTGAACACAAAAAAAAAAGGATATTGCTAGCATTGGAAAATGCTACTATCAAAAGGGCACTGTGGACTGAATTGATCCTATTGGTAAATTGGTAACATTTCAATTAACTTGGTCAGGAGGGAAAGAGGTTTTTACTTGGCTCCTTTGAAATTACTTCAACTTCAACTTTCACTGGAAGAAACTCCTCCTTGTGGTTATTATTATTATTATTATTATTATTATTATTATTAGCTACTATACATAAAGGCAATACAAAGTAAATCCCATTAGCTATTGTTGTATGTGAGCATTCCGTATTTATTCCTTTGTTGCTTCAGAAACTCTTTTTCTTGTAGCCATAACTTTTGCCCTCCAATGCATTAGGTCCACATAGCCACCACGCAAAGCTCGCTGTCCATCGTGAGCCCTCCTGCCATGCAGCACACGGTGGTTGTGAGTAAACAAGACTGTGCCCAACTCCAGCTTGAATGTACAGCTTAACTGATCGTCATTCAAAGCAACACGGAACATGTGCAAAGCTTCATAGAAGTCATTCATAGTGGCTTTGGGATCAAACTCCTTCAACTTATAGTGGGAATAGCTGTTGGGTATCATCCTGCGATTATTAGAGTATGACACAAACCTGAGCCTGTCTGTGTACGGCTCAAGTCAAATATGCAGTAAGTACCATAGTGCATTCTGTCCCGGTCTTCATATTGGTATGAAATGGGAACGTGGGCTAGAATTTGGAAATAATACTCGCTCTGTTGTCGGATTACTTCTGCTACTTTCAATCCATCCATGACATCAGTGTTAAGAGGCAGTTCTGTTCCAGTGAACGATAGTACTTGGAAAAGCTGCAAGGCTGATTAAAAAAATAATGGAACAATGTTACAAGTACGTAAGAATATGGTGGCCAAATTATTGGATTAATAGTAAACTAATTGTGTGTTCTGTGGTTAGACTTTACAGAACATAATTATGCCTAGTACATTTAGTCACCCATGTTATTCACTTTCAGTTCGACTTTCACAGTGCCTTCCTGGGGAGGTGTGCCCATTATGGTATTCTGACAACACAAAGTAGTTACCCTAGTAGTTATAGCAACCTGACCTGGCTTACCAGTTTTCTACAGCTACCTTGCTCTTGTGGAGCCTACCTAGCAACCAGGTTAGAGCAGCTGCAGCTGGCTCATGAAATATTGTGCTATATCACACTCATGACTCATGTAATAAAGTACTACAATATATATATATATATATTGTCAAGATTTAACATCAAGCAAGTAATACTACTACTAGGGGAGAGTTGGGGGGAGGGGGGAAGCTAGGGAAAATCAACTGCCTCTTATGTAGCTATGAGGGAAAGGAAAATTTATGTACAAAATATATGAATATTGGCTGATGTGATATGAGATAGATGTTGTAAATAGGGCTCTGCCTTAATACTAAATCCACAGCTTGTCTAATAATGTGGATGGTCATACCCAGCTGTGTTTATAATCAGCTGTATTTATAATCAGATGTGTTTGTAATACGTGTGTTTACTGTTTATCTTCTGTTTCAACATTTTTGCAGTGCTGTAAAACCTTGAAGGGGGTCCAAGTTTATTAATTCTACTATAACTCAGCTTAATTAATGACCATTCACATTATATAAAACCAATCAGACAATGATTAGAAATTCTGCATAAGCTTGTGCAATATAGCCATGAGATAACACTATTTGATAACCATAACGTGAGTTATCTAATGGGTCACTTACCTAAAGATAACATTGTGAATATATCTAGCGTGGAATAAATATATATATAACATCCAACATATACCCGATTTTCAATTGTCCATCCCTAACAGTATCTCACTTGCTTTGCCACTCAATAACTAGTTAAAATGATTGATTTTAACTTCTAACACTCAAGCTACGAAAAAAGGTGAGTTTTTAAATTATGTGTATACGGCAAAGGGGTTAGATCCCAGTCTTTTTACTACCAGTGTTCCCCTTCCTCTTCACACAGATGGCACCTACCACGAAGGAAAAAATCCAGGTACAGTAGACCCTCAGTTATCCGAACCCCGTTTATCCGAACTCTCGCTAATCCGAACACCATTTTTTTTGGAATTATAATGATATTCATTGGAATTTTGCTGTGCATTAAATAGGTAAGAGATTAAGACCCCATTCAAAATGACTTATTTCGAATATTTGAACATTTCAAATATCCGAACAACCCTCGGTCCTGAGGTGTTCGGATAATTGAGGGTCTACTGTATTATCATTTGCAGTCTAGTAACAATTTAGTACTGAGATGATCTCAAGAAATAATTGTGGGAGGTGGGGTAAAGATTTTCCAAATTTTCCAGCTTCTCCCTTAATTTGTTAGCTTTCCTCCCCTCTAATATTTACATGCAGTGTGCAGTATACAAGCTTGCTGGTAGGTAGAGTCGTAGCATTTAGGGCATGGACAGCTGTCTCGCAGCCATGCATAGTGGAACTCTATGTTCGGGCTATTGGGACTGGATTCCCACTGGATCTTGACTGAAGTTTCACCTTGAGTGATACTTCCAATAAACCGATGATAGAATCTGACAAAAGGAGATATACATATTTGTATTGAACCAGCTATTAATGTGCAATTGCTCACTACTCAGCTCATCAAAGCTGAGAACTACTGTGAACTAGATAGAGTGGGGGCTACTTAGGATTTAATTCCAAGCTATTAGCAGCTATTATGAAAACCTAACACCTAACCTAACAGCTAGCTAAAGCCACTCTAGATTATAGTAGAGAGATAGCTACACTGTCTAACTGTATGTTGCCCCAAGTTAAGACAATCAGTACAATCAAACTAACTAATAATCAAATAGCGATGAGTATAACAGTAAAGAAAGTCAGAGTTGTAAGTTGCAAAAACTGAGAACAGTGAGTAGACTGAGAGTGTGAGAGAGAGTCCAGACTATATTCCAGAGCAGAGCAGACAGAGTGAATAGAGTGATAATTGTTGTGAAAAGGGAAGTTAATTGTAGTGAACACAGAGTTCAAGAGTGAATGAAGTGCAAATAGGGTTCAAGCCTAATTAGGTTAGTGGCTGTCTGTGGCTCCAACAATTAACTATGAAGTTTACGGTCATATCAGCCAGCTATTCTACACCATCACACAGATTCCTGCCTTAACTTTCAAGTCTATATAATAATAATATATTATATATATATATATGATGTTTAAGACAAATATAATGGCTATAATATAAAGACAATTATATATTCATTCCAAGCATTCGTCTTATTTACATTAAAACATTATTTTTTTTAATGACTGAGAAGTATTGGAGGCAATATCAAGATATCACAGCTTAGGGGAGCTTGAGTGCTGAAATTTGAAGTCTAGCTAGCTAATTAGCTATTTGATTTACAGAGTCTGTGCTACAAAACAAAAAATCAGAAGTTCTATAGTAAATTGGCTTGACAAAATTCCTCAGTACATTCATAGCTAGTTAATCTTAACCTACAGATTACTAGCTACTAAATAGGACAGTGCCAGTACTTTGATGTTATAAGTCTTTCAGTGAAAGGAAGCTAGCTATAGAGCGGTTTCATTTGACGTCACTAATCACATGACTGTTTTCGGCCGCCATTTTGGTGTACAACTCGCAGTTTTTAATGATGGTTCTTTGCGTTGTTATTAGTTGCTCTAGTCGTTCAGGTCGGGATAAGGGTGTATCTTTCTTCAGAATTCCAACTGTAGTTACTACTAGAGGTTCTGTAGAAAGAGAGCTGACGCAAAAGCGCAGGGATGGCTATTTGGCTGCTATTTCAAGGGGCGATCTCACCGAGAAAATTATGAAGAATGACAGGATATGCTCTAAACACTTTGTATTGGGTAAACCTGCGTATCTGTACGACACAACTAGTACTGACTGGCTACCTACACTAAATCTTGGCCATTCCAAAAGCTCCAGTAAGCGTAGTTCGACTGCAGAAGCAAGGTATGAGAGGGCAAAGCGAAGGAAGACTATAGCCACTGAAGCTGCCCAGTCATTACCTGAATGCAGTGGACAGGAGGTCAATGAGGATGAACAGGAGGTCAATGAGGATGAACAGGAGGTCAATGAGGATGAACAGGAGGATGAGCAGGTACAACTAGATGTTGCTGTGCAAGCTACTTGTTCTACTTTAGATACTGGGATCCAAACAGTGTTGAAGTGTGAGGATATGGTGAGATGTGAGAGTGTTGTTCTTCAACTTAAAAGTCCACAAATGTTTACAGAAGACTACTTTTCCTCTAAAGATGATGCTTTTATTAAATTTTATACTGGGCTTCCTAACTTCTATGTCCTTAAAGTTGTTTTTGACTTTGTTGCACCACCTATTTCAAGAATTCACAAACTAAACAGCTTCCAAGAGTTTCTGGTGGTTATGATGAAGCTAAGGCTAAATTGTTTTTGTGAAGATTTGGCATATCGGTTTGAGGTATCTGCTTCTACAATATCTCGTATATTGCACCGATGGATTCCCCATATGGATGGTAGATTAAGTAAACTTATTGTTTGGCCAGATCGTGATAGTTTGCAGAAGACTATGCCTCTATGCTTTCATGAATCCTTCGGCAATAAAGTGGCTGTGATTATTGACTGCTTTGAGATATTTATTGAACGTCCATCAAATCTTCAAGCCCGCACTGCCACATGGTCATCGTAAGCATCACAACACGGCTAAAGTACTGCTTTGTTGTACACCACAAGGTGTCATCAGTTATGTTTCTGTGACTTGGGGAGGGCGTGTTAGTGACAAGTATCTGACCGAGCACTGTGGAATGCTGAACAATCTAATTCCAGGAGATGTAGTTCTTGCAGACAGAGGTTTTGACATATCTGACTCTGTAGGAGCCATGCAGGCAAGCTTGAGTATTCCAGCTTTCACTAAAGGGAAGTCACAGTTAAGTGCTTTAGAAATAGAAGAAACTAGAACTATTGCTAATGTTAGAATACATATTGAACGAGTTATTGGGAACGTGCGGCAGAAGTATACTATTTTAAAGGGTACACTCCCTATTGATTATGTTACTGCCAGAGATGGTTGTGCACCAATAATAGACAGTGTGGTTCGTATTAGCTGTGCATTGACTAATTTGTGTAACTCTGTCGTTCCATTCGAATGATCATAATTATGTATCATGTTTGATTTTTTTTTTTTTTTTTTTTGCTGACACAATAGTCTAATAATGTTATAATAATGCAATGTTTTAAATTACGTTAATGATGTGACAAATTTGTGCTAAAGAGTTTTTCTTTTTTTCCGTGATTTTGAAAACTCTGGTAGTCTTCGGCATTCTGGACAATACCATTTACCACGTGGAGCACTGGCGATTTTCAAGCAGTTCATATGGAACCACTTTAATTTACATGCAGCATTGTCACATCCAATCATTGCTCCTTCGTCTGGCCCATGACAGTAGCAGTATTCCAAACTGTTGCTGGTATTATTGACTTCTTCATCATGCTGATTTTGAACATTAGGAGTAATTGGTCTGGCGTACCATTTACCGATCAACTCAGGCAAAACACAAGTACGATAAAAGGTTTCAGCTTTAGACACACAATCATTCCAAAAAATAAGGTTCTTGGAAATGCGTTCAATGTGCATACTGTCTTCATCAGAAAAAGTACATACTACAAAATCACAGTATTCTACATCACAAAGAAACAACTGCGTTTGAACTTGGTAATAGTATGCATGATTAGTATCCAAGCAAATCTCACCAAAAAATTTTTTCAGGCAAAATTTTTTGTCGTCCATGGCAAGTTGAATACTATCACCTTTATGACAGAAAGGGCACTTAATTTCTACAACTCCACGACCACATGCAGTCACAACTAACTTTACCATCTGGTGTAGCACCCATATGACCCCATCGAGGATTAATAATCAGGCCAGAATCTAGAAGAATAAAATTGTGATGTTTCTTTTTAATATAATCTATATAGTGCTTTCGGGCTGCTTTTTCATGGGCCAGACCCTTTACCCAACCGCTACGCCAAACTAAGCTGCTATAATATAGGTTCATCACGACACACCCATTTATTTTAATTAAATAATTGGTAAGAATCGCTAGTTTTAAAAAATAGTCTGATACTTAGCATTTAAATATACACTTGTCTGTAGAACGCTCTTTACCAAACCTCGTAGCGGTTCGGTAAAGGCTTTGCCACGAATACGTTGGCTATCAGTGAGTCTTAGCAAGCTATATCTCTACATATCGCTATATCACTATTTGTGATAAGACAGATTATGCTGTAAGCGCATATGAGCAAAAGCATGTTTCTTGCTGAAAAAAGTGCATATCTAATTGAATTAACCCTCACTTTAACTGTTTTTTTATTATAGCCACTTGATGTCTTCAGTTAATTTAGTACAATATGTATTGTATGTACTTGAATGTCATGATGTAGGATAGAATGGATTTAATACTAATTGATTACAAAATAATTAAAAAATAAATTAGTTCGTTAGCTATTTTCCAGCTGTAGGAATCACTACAGCCTGTTATTTCATTTTACTACTAAATAATAATAGTAATTATAATAATAAACAATAATGATGATGATGATAGTGTTGATGAAATAATAATAAATAAATATAACAATATAATGATGATGATAATAAAATATAAAAATATGACGGAAGTAGCTATAGTGATGATTGTTAGTAATCTTAATTATATAATATAGATATGCGATGTAGTCCAAATTTTTATTTCGAACTTCAACACAATTACATCATATTAATTAATCGATTTTTGTTAGATGTTCCAAGTATTCCAGAACATCAGTTCACCCCTTTCTATCTTGATGGAGGATTTGGATATGCCAGATTGAATAATTATATCAACTGGACTAGAATGTGTTTCAGGTATTTGTGGAGAACGTTGCGAACTGTGAACTGCAGCAGTATGTGTGAACCAAGATACACGGGTTGATTCTGTTCCAACATCATTAGCTAGTGTAACAACACTTGCAGAAATTCAAACATGAGGTGTGTAAATAAAGTTTTAGATTGCGAGGGTGTATGCCAGCCTGGGTTCGCTGGATCTGATTATCTGACGGACATAGACGAGTTCTCAGGTAGGGAAGAACTCTGTTCATTTCACGGCACATGTGCGAACACGCATGGCTGTTTTCAGTGTGATTGTGAAGAGGAATTTATGGGAGAGTTTTGTGACACAAAATTACCAAGATTCTCTGTTGAAATAAGATTTCATTCCTTTTCACTAATCCTGGTGGTAAATGTGCAGATTTGAGTGGAACTTGTGCTAATGGCACGGGGTGCTGTGACTCCAGAGACTGTAGTGATATTCATTGCAACTACATGTTTTTGTACTGTTTGAGACCCTCAGGCACTTCAATTAGTTACTTGAGATCAGAAAACAGAGGATATTGTGTTTTCAATGAAACAAACTCCAACATGATAACTGTGAGAGATGACTTCTTTTCCAATATGGGACACAAAATCCACTACAGTATACATCAGAGCAGTCGGTAATGATAGTGTGTATAAAACCATCAATTTTGTGAAGGTGTCTTTTATGTTTTTCACTCTTGTTTATATTTGTGTATATACATACATACATGTGCATGTGTTCACACAAGTAAAAGATGATTGTAAATTAACCTCTCTTGTACACGCCTTGGTTGTTCCCATCATCACTTCATCAATTCTTGACATGACTCAATAATTAAATCCATCCAAAATGCTCAATTTTATATGCATGTTACAATGTCAATACAATAGAGAGCTTATAAATTAATACTCTACCATGATTACTATTATTATTATTATTATTATTACTATTATTATTATTATTATTATTATTATTATTATTAAACTGTTTTGTTATTTCCAGCCACTCAACAGAATGGAATTCTACATTGAGTTAATTGATGATTATTATTATTATTATTATTATTATTATTATTAAACTGTTTTGTTATTTCCAGCCACTCAACAGAATGGAATTCTACATTGAGTTAATTGATGATGATGATTATTATTATTATTATTATTATTAAACTGTTTTGTTATTTCCAGCCACTCAACAGAATGGAATTCTACATTGAGTTAATTGATGATGATAGTGGCCAACCAGGAGAGGAGAATAATGAACCGGTGGACAGATTTGTAATTCGTATAAATTTCAGACGGCACTTACTCCAGAATTTTTGGTTTCGCAAGTATTCACCTTTCAGTCAATGTTCAATGCACTGAGTTCTACTTTAGTGATAATTGTGAGCAATTGAAACCAGTCACTGTCATGAATTCAATGCCGAATTCTTCACCTTCTGGTGTTCCTTCTGAATCTGATGCAGTAACATCATTGTTGGTGGCATTAATCTTTGTGATCCTATTTATTGTCATAGCTGGAACAATAGTCTTTGTGGTCATGTATGGATGTTTCAAGAAACTAATGACAATACTTAAAACTGAGTCCCATAATTCGAATAGCATAATTCCAATGAGTGAAGTCCAAGCTGTAACAGTATATCCTCTTTAGCAGACCATGGCGTAAGTTTGATGGAAAGTTTTTTGAATTAATTTCTTTCTTTTACATGTTTTTTTTTACCATGGTAAACAGTATAGCTAATGATGAAGAATAATTAGATTCAAATATACCTACATGGGCTATTAGGAATTGGAATAAAGTTAACGACTTTCGTTATCATTTTTATGACTATAAAAAGCAAAGATATGGAATACATTAACTTAGTAAGGCTTGCAATCACATTGCAACAGTAAAAAAGACATTGTGTATAATATCTCAATTGCCCTTATAATGCTATGCATTTCGTTTACCTTCAATTTACTAAGTGCATCGATATAAAATTAAATAAATAATGTATAAGTAGACTTATTTCATGTTATATGCTGCACTTTCTTATAGCTTTTTCAGAGTCCTCTTTCTGCCTATTAAAATATTTATTTAGCTAGCTACATAGCTATTTTCTTGTTCTCTTCTCATGCTTATAATGATTTTAAAAATATTATAATCTGCTTAATTTCAATCATTTTATATTAAAACACTTATAAAATAATATACTTGTAATTGTACTTGCCATAAATTATGTTATAAATTAACAATATTTTTAGCATTATAATTTAAAAGGCTAATAAATATTAATATAATAATATGCAAGCTTAAAACAAAGTGGTTATTATTAAGATTTTTAAGTACATCCATTAAAAAAAATTATTTTTGTCTTCATCAGCTTGTTCTTCCAATTGGTAGTCGAAGTAGAACTCTCTGTTCCCAGGTCCCACGCGGGTCAGTTGTGTAATGAAGTCGCCCACGTACTTGATAACATGCAATTGAGAACTCAACTTGGTTTCAACAGTTTGAATCATCTACAGAAGCATATAAGTTTTTTTTCATATCCCAATAATAATACTATTCATACAAAATGGATAAATTAAAAATCAAGCATTTGAAAAGCAATAACCTCATAATCTTTGTGATCTGCCGCAACCTCTCGAAGATGGATCAAATTAGAGTAAATTTCATTTTCTTTAGACTGGGCCAACTCCATGGCAGTTAATGCAGTGCCAAAGGAAAGCTTGGGAGTTGATAGGTCAGGAAGAACCGCCTTGCCACCTCCACGCTTATTCTGATACTTGCTGAAGAACTTCACAGCCTGTAAATGGCGACTGCGGCGGCGTTCTCACTGAACGAGTACATTCCCAGGAGGGCTACTGAAAAATTCTGGAAATGAATAGCCTATAAACACGCACTACATTGAGCGAACTTGAACAAAAAAAATCCTACCACATTTTACCATAGTGGTATAAAAGTACATCGTAGTCATGAATGCCTTGATCTGTGTATTGACGGCATCTGCACAGCTCGGATGGAATGCAGGGATAGAGTACGTAATTGTAGCCGCCATTGTTTTGATAATAGCATCATTCTCTGTTATGTAGCCAATGCATTAGGGTCAACTATTAGTTATAATTTTATGGTAGCGTAATTGTATTACAATTGTTCACTTTGTAAAAATTCCCGTATATGTGATTTAAATCCAAAACTAAAATTAAGACATGTAATTTAGAATAGCCATAACTAAAATTAAAATTTAAATCTGGTAGTTAAGAAATGAACAGAATGAAAATTTAAAATACAAATTTTGGTATAAAAAACTATAAGTAAAACTAAAATGTGTAACTTAAACTAAAAAAAACATACATAAAATGAAGTAATGGGTGTACTTCTCCTATAGCTATAGCTATTAGCTATGTTCCCATTGGAGTGAACCTGATGTTCTGAATATATAAGATATTGGAAAGGTGAACTAAAACCTGACAGTTGTATTTGTCTTTCTTGCTTAAAAGAAGCACAGGTACACATCCACCTGCTTTTAAACCTAAATAGAGTGAATGTGAGCATTCTCTGTCAAAGTCAAAATCATGCACATTTCCTAATTGTGATGCTAATACCCAATTAATTGCTCCAGCATTCACACCCATGATGTGGTCCAATGCATTCAAGGAGAATGTACAACAATCCCTTCCCCAGCCTGAGCTCTATGGTTGGACAAAGAACAGTGATAGTAATTATGGATTTGACTGGAAATGTCCTAGTGTTCAAAAGTTAGTTTTGGAAACCATTACATTCCTAACCAAGTGTTGCAGCTGCAAAAAGGGTGCGCTTCCCAACATTGTGGATGTAGGAAGGGAGGACACTCATGTGGACCTGGTTGCAGCTGCCAAAACTGTACAAATACCCAAGCTTCCAAAGGCGACATCATCAATGATTCAACTGTCAACTCAAAGTCTTCTTCAGAATCAGACTCATGCTCAGGCAGTGATGACTCAGAAGAAGAAATTCAAGAATAAATCATATTTCCTGAATTTAGAGAATAGTTTTCTATTTATTACTTCATTATTGTATGTTATACTTATTCTATTTCTATCATGATACTACTTTGCATGTCTGACATTTTCGTTTTATGGCACTTCAATAAACTAACAAAGTAAGACAAGTAAACTGAAAAATACAATAAGACTAAGTAAAGCTGTGTCCAGCACCTAATTCCTCCCCCAAAGAGACTTTAGGTGAAATACGGCTTCAAAAATGAAGGGCTGGCTGTCAATTCTTCACAACAACAAGCAATTGATAGCTGATACCAAAATATCAACAACATTGGTAGTATTCAAGCTGCTCTTCACTATCAGTTAAAAAAATAAAGGCATCTCTCTCAAATGCACAAGGAGTGTGCTCCAGCTCGTATGTGCTGAGATAAACAAGCAGTGTAGGACCTAATATCATGTTTCAAAGAGTTTGATTGCTTTCCACTTGATCCAGTATCACCTGCTCTACAAACCTTGCAATCAGTTATACCAGATACACCTGAGCTCATTCAAGACTTCAAGAAAGCCTAACAAGATGGGGAAATGGAGCTAAACATTTTCATGGATGAGTGTATCTATCCAAAAGTAAGATCACTCAATAATTGATCGTATCAAACGTAATTCACATCTCACCTTTGCAAAGCTTCCATTAAGAAAAGGCTCTGGAAAGGCACTACAAATGAAACAAGGAAAAAAGGAAAACAAGGCACTAGCATCTTTAGTAAATCTTGTTGATGTCAGTGGTCTACTGTCTCTTCCTGAGCTCATGAAGCATTGTATATCTGAAGAGTGTCTTATACTGTTCAATGCCAATGGTAGACTCCTCCAAAAGTTAGAATTGCAGCCACTATGATACGGCACATAGCATCACCTACAGCAGATGAAAGGGTCAAGAGTGACGAGTCTCCATATACTTGGAGTGACTACACCAACAAAATAGGGTTTGTGTTCCTGGCACGCCATGTCAATGCTACCACCATCATCATTATATGTTGTATGATCCCTATGACTATGCTGAGTCTATCAAAGATGATGAGCATATTGCATATTCAGAGCCAAGGTCCCATACCCAATGTAGCTACATATGAAGCCAACTGATTTGTTTCCCACAGCCTGCAAGTTTCAAGTAGATTATCTGCAGTGCTGGCAACAAGAAAAGCCTCCAGGCTCTAGTCAAAGCTCAGCTGACAACACTATCTAAATCCACCAGTCCAGGAGCTGGTCTACTCAGTGGGTGAGTACTGTGTGAGCTGTGTACTGGTTACACCAAGGACAGCCTGAGTTACAGCCAGGGTGAGGGCTGAAATGATTATGCTATCTGTTTATGCAGCTCTAAGATCATCTGGGTACAGCAATCCTGTAGTAATTGACACAGAAGATACAGATGTGTACATTCAAGCTGTAGCCATTTCACATGACATTCTCTACATAAAAAAAGTAGTTTTTTTTTTCCTGCAGGAGCATATGTAATGAAGATCTTGCCAAATCTCTTATATCTTTTCATGTTTTGACTGGATGTATATAATCCCAACAGCTTTTTCTTTGGGCACAGTAAAAATGTCACTCTATCAAAACTAGTCGAAAAGTGCTGAGGCCCTAGCCTCATCTCAAAGTGTGGGGAAGGCCTTTCCACTCAGTAATTTAGCCTTGAATGATCTAAAGTCCTTTGTTATCCATTACATCTATGGAGACACTCAAAGTCTCACTATGAATCTAGCCTGTTCAGCAAAATGGAAAAAACAAAAGAAGAAATCTTTGATACGCTTGCCTCCTGATGACGACACTCTTGAGAAGCACATTAATGGTTGTTACAGACCAGTGCACTACAAAACCTGCCCTTCCAATTTCATTTCCAGCCCCATCAACACAGCATGCATGATGGCAATGACTTTGACTTTGAGGTCAATTCAGAAACTGATCTGAAGCTGCATCAGGATCAGATCTTGATATTGAATCCGAGGTGGAGTCACTTGATGAACGTTGAACTATATTGATCGCATGTATATAATTACATCATTTATTGTGCAAAATTCTTAAATATTACACTAGTAGGACATTTTTTTCAATCACCAAAATAACATCAGAATTGGATATCTTGACCCCAAATGAATCTAAAATATTTTTTATAAATTTTTTTTACTTTATTTTTGTGCATGTCGGCTAGTAGCTAGCCATTTTGAATTTTCGCTCTGCCAAGTTTTTCCCAGACTTTTAGAAGTGGTGTGGGAGCTCATTTTGTTCATATAAAGTACAATAATAAACCATCAAACTTTGTTAGCCAGAGGTTGGTCATGACATTAATACTTTTGACCCTACTATTAGTAAATATCCTTTTTTTGCAAGTTCCTGATCATCTCCAGTCACAGCCAAAATTGGTGGGCAGTTAAAAAATTACAATAAGTATAAATAATAGTATTATGAACACCAGCTGTTGGAGGTGTTCGGGGGCTGCCTCATGAAGTGGAAAGCTTTGTTCAGTGCAAAGTGTTTGTGGCCTCAGACAAACGGGCTCATAGCTAACCTGAAAGAGGTGAGACCCACTACCAGGTGTTGGAACAGTGTTGTTTTAGTTTAGAGATTCCAGATTTCTTAGTTTTAGTTATTCATACTAAAAAATTATCTTGAATGATATAGTTGTTGTTATACCAATTTGATTTTTTATACCAAAAAATTCATTTTTAATGCCAACATGTTTCAGCAGACTGCTTCTGCCATCATCAGGGCTGATTTATAAAAATCAAAAAACAAAAATGCTATAATTAGCCTAAGGGTGAAGCTTGACAAAATGCAATATATTGCCTAAGGTTTATTCTTGTTTATTTATGTGAGTGGCCTCTAGCTGCTCTCAATACTAAAGGGGAAAGCTCCATTCCAGAGTCCCTATTCATGGTTAAGTTGTTGGGTGACATATTTATGTAGATGGCTTCTTTTACTCTTCTCTCAACCATGCCTTGCGAAAAATCCAAAAGTTTTACTTGATTCCAAAGAATCACATGACTCCCTTCTTGCCATACATGTTCTGCCAGTGGTGATTTGGTGAAATATCCATGTTCATACACTTTGTCAAATCTTCTCACAAAAGTAAAAGATCCTACTTCAAATGAGTACAAAGTAGGAGCTGTGTACAAAATCATGTGTGAATGTGGAGATTTCTATATAGGTGAATCAGGAAGAGCGCTAGGCATTAGAATTAAAGAACACAAATCAGCCTGTGAACATGGATATTTCACCAAATCACCACTGGCAGAACATGTATGGCAAGAAGGGAGTCATGTGATTCTTTGGAATCAAGTAAAACTTTTGGATTTTTCGCAAGGCATGGTTGAGAGAAGAGTAAAAGAAGCCATCTACATAAATATGTCACCCAACAACTTAACCATGAATAGGGACTCTGGAATGGAGCTTTCCCCTTTAGTATTGAGAGCAGCTAGAGGCCACTCACATAAATAAACAAGAATAAACCTTAGGCAATATATTGCATTTTGTCAAGCTTCACCCTTAGGCTAATTATAGCATTTTTGTTTTTTGATTTTTATAAATCAGCCCTGATGATGGCAGAAGCAGTCTGCTGAAACATGTTGGCATTAAAAATGAATTGTTTGGTATAAAAAATCAAATTGGTATAACATGAACTATAACCAGCAAGAAAAAACTTTAAAACGATATAGTTGTTGTTGTTTTTTCCAAATTTTCCCTGAAGATTTAGTTATTTTTTAGTTTTTCTTCGATATCATGTAGAAGATTTAGTTAGTTATACTATCAATTGACTTAGTTTTGGTTAATTTATGTTGTCTCTCAAATTCTTTTTGGTTAATTTATGTTGTCTCTCAAATTCTGCAATAATGAGAAAGTAGTACAGGTAGTATTCCCAAATAACTTCAAAAATAGCATATTTCTACGAAATCTTGGGTACTATAAATAAAGAATGATATTTTTATATAGTTTAGAGAATTATGTACTTGACGGCAATTTATGTCTTCATTTAACTGACATAGCTAATTCAAGGTGAATTGTTTCCAATAAAAATTTTTTTGCTTAGTATTAGTGTTTGTCGTCCACTCTACTGGTAGTTTTAGTTATTATCAAATTTCTTGTCTTCTGTAATATTTAGTTTTAGTTTTTTTATGTATTCTACAGTTTAGTTTCAGTTATTCTTACCAAAAGTAAAATACCCCAAAACTAAGGGGTTTTGGTTTTAGTTTTAGTTAACTAAAACAACACTAGTTGGAACGACAAAGTCTCAAGTGTAGAGTGTGTGATCAGCCCTGATTGTTTCTCACATTTTCCTAGACTATGCTAGGTAAGGAGATCATAAATTTCCACTCCACTATCTCTAACTGATCTACTTAGACCCTTTGTATATACCATCTTGCGTTCAAGACTGTATCACAGACTCCGCTACCCTGGTAGAGACAGGAATAATGAAGTTAATAACAATAAAATAATGAAAAAATACCAGAAATTAAGATGAAACAGAATGATACACAAATAGTGTTCAAATAGTTAGATATGTTAGAACAAAAAAAAAGGACAAACTATGACAATATAAAACGCGTTTGTCTGACATTGACGAATGTAGAACGAGATACAAAATTACTGCGGAGATACATCAATACCCAGTGTGTTCAGAAGGCCTTCCTTGCGTGAAGGTTTCTTCGACCTGAAAGGAGTAGTCCTAGTTTTTTCATCTTTAAGGATTTGGCAAATCTGTGATGCCACCAGATTTGGAGGTTCGAATTAAAAACAAAACAAAACAAAAAACAACAACAAAAAAAACAGGCATTTCTGAGGAGTTACTGCACAGGTTTGAACCTAAACTATTATTTCATTGCCGCAGTAGCCGAAAAAGCTATGTAAAGGCAGCTAATATATATATATATATATATATATATATATATACATATACATATTTGCTACTAAAACGTATACTTTGTGGTATTCTTTAGCTAAGCAGTAGCTGTAACGCACAACACTTTCACACATTCATGTTTACCGAACATACTAACACAAGACTTATCTTCATGCTTAGACTATATAGCAGCACTCACCGTAGTCTACATTTTCTCAAAACTAAGTCGAAAATAAAAAAGTGGCAAATTAAAGTGACTTAAAGGAGTGGACTTAAATTGTCATCTAGTCAGAGTTCCTCTTCTCTCAAGGCATAAAAGTCCACCATCTTCGAGATCTGCTGTTGACAGTGTGACAAAATGAATATGAATGAATGAATGATCAACAGACTACTATAATCCTCTCGCGTTGCACGCTTAGGGATAACTAGAAGAGACTATAGAAACTAGAAGAGATTAAAGAGACTAGAAGAGAGTAAAGAGATTTAAGATACTATATAAAAGAAATTAAAGAGACTAGAAGAAACTAAAGAGACCAGAATAGACTAAAGACACTAAAAGAAACTAAGGGTATAACAGAAGGGACTAAAAAGTCAAAAGATACTTTTAAGAGACAAGACAAGACCAATAACTAGAAGAGATTAAAGAGACTGTAAAGAGACAACTAGTTATTTAACTTAATTGGCGAGCGAGCGTAGCGAGCGAGACACTTACAGGGGTAACACAATCGACAATCGGGGATGTTAGTTTATTTATTTATTTATTTATTTGTATATATGTATGGACGTACGTAATGCATTTTTGTACTTTGACCCTCGCGTTTTTGTGTTAGTTCGGTTGTCGACCCCGTCCCAAATTGCACTAAACAGAATCCTCTGGTTTATCGATCAGTACCCGTATCACCCTAGAAATTGAATTGTTTACCGTTTTGAATTCTTTTGCGGGTGCTGTTCAAACTTGACAACTTAAGGGATTTCCATTTCTATTCGAGTTAGTGGCGGTGGTAAGTCAATGCGCTCTTTGTCATGGTTATAAGCCGTGCTCACAGTATTTACCTGAAAATACATTGTCCACTAGACTACTGCGAAGGTAAGTCTGTGTAGGTGCATGTCCAGCTGTGTCAAAGCATTGTGTGTTACAACCACTACTTAGCTAAAGAATATCACAAAGAAAACTTTTAAATAACGTGTATTGTTTTGTTGTTGTTGTTTTTTCCTTCAATTCAAGCAGTTGCAGAGAGTTGTTACTATGTAAATTTAAACACTGGACCTTATTTTCAGTAGCTTCAGTGTTAGAAGTCAATCAAAATAGTATAGTCTTTAGGCTCGCTCGCCATTTGTGCTCAAGCACACCACTAGTTTATTTATTTATCTGTTTATGGGGTACGTGAGACCTCTGTTTTCGCCCGGGCTTCTAATTACGTAAGTTAGGTAAAGCGTTCACAGTTCCAGTATTTTTCAATTAACGAGCGCGGAGAATCCTGCTGCAGACGCAACTTTGTTTCAACCAAAAAGTTTACAGCTACTCTCTTCTTGAAACAATTGTGAAGTCTTTGTCAAGCTGCGCTTCTTTGCCACTGCTTTCGAAGTTTATTCAGGTAATTCTGTTAGTTTAGTCTGGGATCAGAGACTTTAGATTCTTTGATGCTAACTGAGAATGGAAAGGGTTACACTGTGCACTACAGTTAGATGTAATTTCTGTCCTATTTTTCTGTAAAAAGAGTCTGCTCGCTCGCCATGCATTTGCGCTATTCGAGCGCACCACTAGTTAGGTCTAGAAATTGTTTTTGTTCTTGCGTGGGCGTACGTGTGTACCTTTTCTCCTACGCGCTTGCGCGGGCCGGGTAACCTTCTTAGCAACATTTTGTTTTGTTTACCCGCCGTACGAAGTAGCGATGCCCAGTAGACAAAACATTAGAAACCTTCGGTCAAGAGCTTTGAGGGCGTTAGAAACTCCAGAAGAAAAATTAGTAAGGAGAGAGATAAGAAATGAAAAAGACAGGGCAAGGAGGAGGAGCTAAAACGAAACAGAAACAGGTAGCAAAGTAAAGAATCTTTCTTTTTGAAAAGCCATTAAATGTTCCTATCCACACCAAGCATGCATGGAATAGCTGCAACTACAGGGAACATGCATCGCTCGCTTCGCTATTTTGTGCTATTAGAGCACATCACTAGTAAACTACTATTAAAATAATGTATAGTACAATTTGCATGAATAAACAACCTGGAACGAAGATCAAAAATAACATTCTTGCTCTCTGAAGACAATATTAATTATCAAGAAATCAAAGTACATAATAGAATTATTTAAATAACTGCTTCACTTAACATGCTCACAAAGAAGTAACTGATAGTCTGGACGCAATTAACATAGCAAAAACCGTTAGCAATTCTGATTCATGAATGCACAATTTAGTTATTAATTTGTTTGCTTTACTATTTTGTAGCTAACTGTTAGTTTTCTTGCGTTAATAGATTATATGAACCCATGTTTGTGCTCTTAAGTTTTTATAAGTAACAGTTAATAAGAAATATCCCTCCGCTTCCCACCCATTCTTTCTAACACAATTCCCCTCCTCCCCACTATTTGGTAGCTGGCTATATAGGACTGTTGCTGAAATGCATAAGAATCAAACCCCTCACTCCCAAACCACCCACCCCGCACTGCCTTGTAGTTATTACCAAAGGCATTCATTACTGGATTAATAGGTGACAAGAAACACCTCCAGCAGGACTGAATTAAGATATGATTACAAAATGATATAAGTCAATAAATAACTCAATAAACTAGTCTGCAATTTTTTCAGCTGTTAGATTGCGAGCACTAACCACTGCTGCAGCCTGAGACTTCTTTTTACTACAATCACATAAATTATAAGCAGAGAAGTTTTATAATAGCTATAGCTTGCTTATACTCAATTATAACAATGTGAAATTATAACAGCAGAGATATACTATATCAAGCTACCTCGCTTGTAAGATATGCCGGCTAAAAAATAAATAAATAAAAGGAAAAAAATTATAATGAAGATCGCTAACCTCTGTAAGAATCCACAAGTCAGTCGTTCTCTCCAACTCTGGTGAAATAATTCATCTACATGTTCCAGACTGACTCCCTAAACAAAAACAATATTCACCACATAATATGAAATATCCAGTATGCTTACAATGCTTACACCACATGCAGTAAGATATGTACATGTTCAAGCATAGCTTATAATTATGCAGCACAGTTCAGACTGTGAAACATGAAAGCCAAATATTGGTATTCTGATGAAATAACAATGTCCCTTACAGTAGGAGTCAAAAAAAGTTTCGAATTCCGTTCCGTAGTACGGCCCTAAACCGGTAGTTTTTTAACCGTAGTTTTTATCGTTGCGTTCCGTACCGTTTTGACTAAACGGCCGACACCGTTTACTAAAACGGTAAAAAACAGTGAAGCATTTCCGTCGATTCACAGATATTTTCTAGCTAGAAACTCTTCTATAGCTATATCAGCAAGCTAAGGCCTTGTATCGACCATTAAACGCTACGGGGATAGTGCAAAAAAGCTCGTATAAAAATTTTAACTTGCTTCAATAAAGCTGCAGACTGAAGTTCCGACGGGCACAGAGCTATAACGAGGTCCGCACTTCGTAGATCTTCAGTTAGCTACTGATGGACCTCCAGTAAAAAATCTAAGCCCGAGAAGGCCCTATAACATCGAGAAAACGTCGATACTGTGCGGTGGTCGAACTAACAATTCTCCGCGAGACAACTTCGAATAGGACGGCTTCAATTTTTTTAACCCGAAAAGCTCCGCCTCTGGAGCCTGTAAACAAAAAATCGGAACGTTTTATTGGATAAACGATTTTTTATATTTCTTTGAGCGAGACATACGGTGAACAAGAAAGATTAAAACGGTAACGCGGTCGAACGAAACGGCCGTTTTTTCCCCCCGTTTTTTAATTGTGCGACGGCCGTTCTACGGAACGGAATTCGAAACTTTTTTATGACTCCTACTGTATATCTTCACAATGTTAATTTTAGGTACATGACCCATGAGATAACTCAGGTCATCACATGAATGTTATCTCATAGCTGTATTGCACAAGCTCCTACTGTAGATCAAACAACAATCATTCCCACACTACTTCTCTGCCTTGTAGCAAACAATACTACCACAAACCATTCTTTTAATCTATCTTTATCATCCACATTTATACATGTGAATTATCTATAAGTTAAAGGACAAACCGTGCTTTAATAGTAAAGTAAGACTTTGTAAGCACAATTATAGGTAATTCAATATTTTTAGCTTAGCTAGTAGCATTAAAATTTATATAATATTCACAAAACGTTTCGGCTCGTAAGCCTTCTTCAGTTGTGAGGGTGAGGGGTATGACCGTTTAAAATGAAATAAAATAAACACAATTGTCAATTATAAAAATGCACGTAGCCGTCGGTGGGTCAATTGACGCTAGAGTTCTTGCAGGAACGGAGTCCACGTAGAGTTGAGCTCGAGGCCTCTGTCTAAATTAGAGGTGGTGTTACTGCTCTGTATAATTAATGCTTCCGTTAGCCTCCTATGGAAGTAATTTGGTATGGGATTATGGGGTGAGAGGAGGGAATTGGGTGTGGGATTATGGGGTGAGTGGAGGGGATATCATTTTCAGAACTCTTGATTCATCCCAGTTTACTCTGTGTGATTTCTTCCATGCGTGTACTGAAATGCCATTTTTGTTATCCATTCTTTTTATCAAAATTTTTTCTAGATTCCTGCCAGTTACACCCACATACACTGAATTACAGTCCATGCACGGTATGCTGTAAACAACTCCTTTCTTTTTCTCCATTGGTATTGCTTGTTTAACATGTACTAATAATTTTCTAAGAGTTGTTAAACTCTGAAAATTTACTTTTACGTTCAGGGGACTGCAAATTCGCTCAATTTTCTCGCTAATGCCTTTGATGTATGGTAAAACCAAACGTTTGGATTCATTTTCTTAGTTGGAATTCATACTTTTTGATCTTCTGTAATGGTTGATGTTTCTATTATAACTGGTAAAGGATAGCCATTAGCTAGGAAGGTTATTTTGAGATGAGCTAATTCATTGTCTAGTATTTCAGAGTTTCAAATTGATGTTGCTCTAGAACTTAAACACTTGACTACTCCTGACAGAATTCTAGGGTGGTGATTTGATTTGTAATTCAGATAGCGATCAGTGTGTGTTTTCTTTCTGTAGATTGATGTGATGAAGTGACCATTCTCCCTCTCTATTTCAATATCAAGAAATTATAATTTGTTATTGTTCTCTTCCTCTGTAGTAAATTGTATTGACATGTTTTGTTTATTCAGGTGGGACTTAAAATGTAGGAGGTGTTGTTGTGTATGAGGCCATAATGCAAAAACGTCATCAACATACCTGCACCCTGGGATGAATCAAGAGTTCTGAAAATGATACCAAATTACTTCCATAGGAGGCTAACGGAAGCATTAATTATACAGAGCAGTAACACCACCTCTAATTTAGACAAAGGCCTCGAGCTCAACTCTGCGTGGACTCCGTTCCTGCAAGAACTCTAGCGTCAATTGACCCACGGCTACGTGCATTTTTATAGTTGACAATTGTGTTTATTTTATTTTATTTTAAACGGTCAAACCCCTCACCCTCAAAACTGAAGAAGGCTTACGAGCCGAAACGTTTTGTGAATATTTTATAAATTTTATTGCTACTAGCTAAGCTAAAAATATTGAGTTACTAGAAATATAGTAGCAATGAAAATATATGACACAATTATAGGTAACAAAACAAAAAACAACAACAAAACAATACAAACTTACTTTTGTTTCAGGGATTAATATCCAAATAATCAAGATTACCAGTATGTAGTTTGTACCAGTGACATACAAATAGCCATGAAGATTTAAAAATGTCACCATAGGTGGAAATGTAAAATTGAAGACAAAAGTAGACATCCAGTATGCAGAATTAGAAAGTGACGAAGCAATTCCTATACATAATTTTTTTTTTAATTGTAATCATTTTTGAAATACTTAAACATTTCCTTATAAGTATGCCCTAAAATTTTCTTTAATTTCCACAAAAAGCTCAAAGATCATAATAATATTATCTTTACGCAAGCCTAAACTTATCTATTCTAACTTTCTCTTATATAACACTAACATTTACCTTTCACTTTTAACGGAAATATTTCTGACGCGATAATCCAAGGAACAACCCTGTAATTTGAAAAGCAATCACTTAATGTAATCTGCCAAAATAGATCCATAAACTTACGTCCAAGACCAAAACAGAAAGAAGTTATTGAGACATATGAGTACCACAACTGTATAGTTGACCGCTGAATTGGCAGGACCAAAGATCTGTTGTAGCATGCCTACCGTAAATGATACTATCAGATTCACAAAGCCTGGGCCAATGAGAGCTAGCTTTCGTCCCATCTATGAACAAAACAACAACAAAACATTGAATTGGTAATTAATTAATCATAAGAAATGAAATTTAAAAAATCAGAACATTAAATATGACAACTTCGATTACCTTATCAATAACAACAGCACTCAAAATTGAAGCTATGATTGCAATGGGTCCAAGTATGATTGAAACCAAAAATGGCTGAGAAATTCCAACCAAACAGAAAAAAGAAACAGGATAGTACCTGCAATAACAATGAGCAAGCAAATAAATATTAATAAAGTTAAGAAATTTAACTTACGCTAATAATGTGCCTAACTGTGATGACATCGAAAATAGTACTATCATCAGAAAACATCTAACAAGAATTAAAATATATTATATTAGGATTTTTTAAAGTGTACAACTGTTTCTGTTTTTATGCACTCTTACATTTTCTCAAAATTGTTGTCATGTTCATTAACTATTTACTTCATCAAACTATTTCAAATGTGCACTTTTAGTTACTAGCATAGGTTCCAAATTTTTACTGCATTATAATTTTTAAATTTCTTTTCAATTTAATTAAATCCTCACATAAAAATAGCTTCACAATAAGCGTGTAGAAACATATATATAAGTATAAAAATATACAAAAGTAGAAAAATGATATCAAGCTAAAATATGGAAGGCATTAGATAGAATAAAAATTACTAAAACACGAATAGAAAAGTCTGTCATTGAATAATAAACAAAGAATGGGTATTTATAACTCCAAAATTTAGACTTTGTGCTAATAATCTTACTACTAATTAATTGGCACAGCAAATATAATTATGAAGCATCTTACGAACAATCAAACTACATATACTAATACCACCTATTTGTATTTTATAAATTAGTACCACACCTTAAAATGTATTTTAGCTTGAAAAACTCCCTCAAAACATTGGAATGTGCTGATTTTTTAGCCTCCACCAGATCTTCCAAATCCATTAAATTGTCAACGAAGCATCCTTCCTTTGAAGAGTCATTGACTAGTGATAGAACAGTCAATGCTTCTAGATTCCGATTCTTCATCACAAGCCACCTTGTAGTTACATACCATGCATGAATTGACCACAACAATCTTATTCCATAAAGATAAGTTAAGCACAATGGATTTTCTATCTTATTTTACGAACGTGCACAAGAAAGTTGGGCGCAATGAGGGCCCCGTTACAAATATTTTTTGCGCTAACACATTCAATTATTGAGTTAATAGCATGAAATAAGTATGTTATAATTCATACTGGCCATATGTGCTGAAATACAACTCCTATAAAACATATAGATTTGACCTTCATTAACTAACTGTCAGCCGATATGTAAGAATAAAGGCGGAAATGATTATAATACAGGTAAATGCGTAATTTAATTTAACCACTACATGCCATACCTGGGAGTGTGTGGCATCCATATAAATCCAACTGAATAGATAAGACCAAGAATAGCCATAACACCAGCTGATACCCTCCATCCTTCATCAAACCTGGCAAACCCAGCATTAGTGAACAATCCTATAAGAATCCCGATAGCAAATCCTGGTCCTATCACTGATATGAGTAATCCTCGTTTAGTCTTGGTGGACATCTCACCAATATACACTGGCATCAGTACATACAGGATTCTATGTAGATAAGAAAGCACAGGTATTCAAAATAAACCTAATATAAAAATACTAGCACCCCGCAACACAGTAGCTAGCGCTTGATGTACTAACTTTTGCAAACTAGGAATGCAATAGTATAAGGTAGTTTTATCCATTGTAGCTAGCGCTTGATGTTTTAAATTTAGCATAAGGTAGTTTTATCCATGGTTTCACTCTCCTGCTCTCTTTCTTCCTCAACCATGCCAGCCCTGTTTTTCTTATTCCTCTTTTTAACTCATGGATTCTCTTCTCCTTCTCTGTCTACCTCTCCTGCTCTGCAGTATCTCTGTCCTTTCTGTGTATTTTCTTACACTTTTTCACATCAGTCAGCTTTTTCTCACCTGCTTCTATTTTTTATTGGCCCTTGCATCTCGTGCTTCTCTGCCTCTCTTAACCCCAATATGGTTAGCTACCGAAGGTGTACACTCTTTCCCAACTCAGTTCAGTGACCCAGTGTTCAGTGTTCATAGGATACAATAGGTTAATGAAGCACCAAGGGTGCGAACCCTCAGCGTTACTACACAATAGCTAGCTATTACAAAGATTAAAAGAATAATTTATTTGGAGTAGTATCAATATGAACATGCCAATATGTATGTCCACGCACATCGACATATATAAAGCTTGAGCAACTCGATAACTCGTGCAATGAAACTGTAGCCGTTAATGCTGTCTTCATAAGAGAAGCTACAAGCGACACTCAATGTCTCAGCTTCAATGAGAAACTCTAAGCACTCCAGTAAACAGCTGAGAATAGTGTAATGCAAAACCACTGCGGGCAGCAAAGAAATTATTTGCTCACATGAGTACGGTGTGACTATAGGGAGCATTACCAACAATAGCATATGATTGTACAGCCTAAAAATAACTAACTTTTTCTGAAAAAAAAGTTGAAATTCTGGCACATTAAAGGGATTTAAAATGTCCAGTACATCATTTAGATACTTGTCTCAATCTCTGTGAGGCTGCCATCAGATCCGTGTGACAGAATAACTGACGACTGACTGACTGACAGACAAACTGAGTACTGTAACCTACTCACTCATGCGCGCTGAGGGTTAATAAGGCACTTTAAAGCTAGACTATGCTATTAGGTCCCGATGGTTTAATGGTTAGTGTGCACCCAGGTTGCAGGTTCGAATCTCCAAAATGCCTTTTTTTCTCCCACTTTTTCCCTTGTCAAACGCTTTTCACATTCAGGTAATGATGATGCTTTACCAACTCTGATCACCTCATGAACTATTCACGAATACACACACTGTCGGTAATCGTCGTCGTTACTGACACACGAGCGTATTATCATAATATAGTCTAGATACTGCAAAATAGTGACGAACTATAATATAAAAGTAAAATGCTATATAGAGGGTTACTATACAACATTCTCCTACCGATGCCAAACCAATAAAACTAAAATGAACCACCAAAAGTGTGAACCCTCAGCGCTACTAAACACTATTAGATATTTTAATCAGGCATCAATATAGCTCGAGCAATGAAATTGGTCCGCGTAGGTACCAGCTTTTGTGGCTAACACTCCCTAGCGTCACGTCATAATCATGTGAGCAAATAATTTCTTGCAGCCCACAATGTAGTTGCTTAATGCTTAGGGAAGTTAACAGAGTAGAAAGAAGTGAAGTTTTGCATTGAAAATGTATACCGGTGAGGGTGTTTCTGGCCTGTTTAGCTTCTTCTCTTATGAAGACAGCATTTCAATGTAGCTGAAAGCTACGTGTTTTCTCAACAATTGGCCCGAAATAAAAAAAAAAGTAGCACAATGAAAGGTCCTAAATCTTCGTTCTGAGTAAGTTCATACCTAAAGCAACGGTTAGCCCGTTCGACGCTGACTTTCTTTAACACTTCAGGCGTCTTTTATAATTCGAATGTGATTTATGAATTTCCACTGCAGGGCACCCGCAAATACCCATAAACAAACAACCAGGCATATAAAGTAGGTAGCTATAGCCTTATAACAAGTCAAATAAGCTTCTAAAAGCCTGAAAATGAACCGGAACAAGTCCATCTTACAGCAGGCTTCGAGGAGACTCCGAGGAACTGGACCTATCAATTGCTCTCAATGTCCAGTAGGAAAAACTTTATCCATATTCTTGCAAAATGCTGAGGGACTCTCTATAGGCTTTATACTTTCTATACTGAGTGTTTAAAGTCCGTAGATAACAAAAGTTAGGGCGCTTGGTTGGCGTCCTGGAAATTCTCGGTCAATAAAATTACTCAATTTCTGTTTTCAGACAATTAAAAAAAATACGTAACCTGCCAATACGGGTTCAATATTTTTTTAAAAGGAAGTACAACACCTACTTTACATATAAAAAAGAAATGACAGTTTAATCTAAAATAGATTTTTTTTTATTCAGAGAATGCATACCAGTTTTCGCCCGCATATATGCGGTTATGGCATTGAAAGAATTATTATCAGTAATCTCCAAATCAGAGCATGACAGACAGACAGACAAACAGACAGACAGACAGACAAACAAAAAGACAGGAAGACTACTATAACCCTCTCACGCATGCACGCTGAATGTTAAACCAGTATATTGGTGAGTGAGCAAAGTGCGGGAGACCCTCTCAGATGTGATTAAGGCTAATTGGTATTCCGGCATATAATCATAACCAATTACATCACAGATTACAGTCCGACAATAATTTGCATAACAATTTTTTTGCACACATGGCCAAAAAAGTTTTTAAAAAAAGTCAGATTAAGTTTCCTAGCAGAGTGTTGTGTGGTAATATTCTGGCCCTAGAAAACAGAGTGATGGAAGTGCTATAAACAAGAGCATTTACATTTGTTGATCTGGTTGAATAGCTGTCACTGTGACTTCAAACCTGCTCACTAATTTACATGTCTAACATTATAAGCCACATGGTGAGGTGCACGTAAGAGCTGATATGAAGAGTGCAAAGACTTGGTGAAGGGTGTAGGACAGCCCCCTCACCACAGGAGCAAACACTACATTTGTTGAGACTATTCTTTCGTATGAGAAAAAAAGGGGAAGCAGTGGAAGGAATTGGCAGACTTTCTCACACCTTGCAAATAAAATGACAGCCACACATACCAGACAGATTTTTCAGCAAGCAACAAAGAATGACACAGTGTGAAAAAACAAAACAAAACCAAAAGACAAGTCAATATTATTATAACACAGTATGAATGGGCTAGGCAAGCAAATAGGAAAAAAATTGCAATGATATACAATGATGTTGGCTAGACAATCTCGTCATTATTCATATTTGTGTTGTTTATATAAAATAATGGCTTTATATTTGCAATTGAGTAAGTGTTCAATAAGTCAGTTTGGGAAATTAAATATTGACGTGATGGAATTTAGTTAGCCATAATGCAAGACTACTGTGGACTGTCCACCAATGAGAGAAGAAACATAAGAAGAGAGAAAAGATGAAAGAGAAGAAAATGCTGAATATGTTTTTGTATCATGCTATGCTATTATTTATAACAGTTAGGTGTATTTTATGCGCGTGTGAGTTGACTTATCCATTTAGGTAAATGGTCGATCAAATGTTAGCCAACTTGTGGATATGCATTTGGCTTAATGTAGAACTTTACATATGTTCATGTATCGTGTGCTATTTTAGTCTCTCTCTCTCTCTTTTTTTTTTTTTTTTGCTAAGTTCGGTCCTTGATCAGTTGCTCAAGCTTAATTATAGTTATTTTTAAAAAATCAAAGATTGAATGGGCCAAGCATACTTGAAGGATTTGCATCTAATACTACGGACACTCTGGTGGTAATCAAAGTTACTGTCTGTAATCTGAGGCAGTGATTTATTACCACTACAGTAATTAAATATACTGTCTAACTGGAGAAACAGCCAAAAATGATTAGAAAAAACATTTCAAAAGTGATGTAAACGACCCATTATTTATACATTTATGAATAATTCCATACATCTAAACCTGAGAGTGTTTATCTCACTTCCTTAGGTCACAAAATGTAATGGTCAAGATATAAAATATAAAACAATACCCATTAAAATTTTACTTACCCTATACAAATTCCAATCATAATACGTCCTAGGAAGGCCATCCTGCAAAACAATGTCAGTAATTCTTTACAGTCCAGCTGAAATATGACAGTGACAATAAATTGCTTTCTTAAATAGAATTGCTAGCTATGTGTGATATTTAACAATTTTGGTGATGTTACAACATTTATAATTATATATATATATATATATATATTATAGTGCTTATTACATGAGTCAGAGTGTGATATGGCAAAATATTTCATGAGCAGCAAATTTATTTTCATGAGCCAGAGGTGAGTGAAAATAAAGCCTGAGAGTGAAATATCTAGCCATATCACTCTGACAAGTGTAATGAGTGGTTTAGAGTGAAAATAAAGCCTGAGAGTGAAATATCTAGCCATATCACTCTGACAAGTGTAATAAGTGGTTTATTCCACCCTTGTAGTTATAGCAACAGGCCAAACTTTTCAATTTTCTTGGTTTGTACAGCTACCTTCCTCTGGCTCACCCTACCCAACAGGGTTAGAGCAGCTGCTAAAATATCAGCTGGGGGTGTGAGTAGCCCCTACTACCAACTTTACACTGTGAGTTACCCTTCCTCTAGTACTAACTACAGTAGTAAAGATATCTAGTGTAATGAGCTTGCTCAGTACAGAGTGAAATAACAGCGTGAAATATCATGATTTATTTCAAGGGTCATGTACCTAAAGGTATCATTGTGAAGATATCTAGGGTGGAATAAATATACATACATATATATATATATACAGTAGGAGTCAAAAAAAAGTTTCGAATTCTGTTCCGTAGCACGGCCGTAAAACGGTAGTGTTTTAACCGTAGTTTTTATCGTTGCGTTCCGTACCATTTTGACTAAACGGCCGACACCGTTTACTAAAACGGTAAAAAATGGTGAAACATTTCCGTCGATTCACAGATATCTTCTAGCTAGAAACTCTTCTATAGCTATATCAGCAAGCTAAGGCCTTGTATCGACCATTAAACGCTACGGGGATAGTGCAAAAAAGCTCGTATAAAATTTTAACTTGCTTCAATAAAGCTGCAGACTGAAGTTCCGACGGGCACCGAGCTATAACGAGGTCCGCACCTCGTAGATCTTCTGTTAGCTACTGTTGGACCTCCAGTAGTAAAAAATCTAAGCCCGAGAAGGCCCTAACATCGAGAAAACGTCGATACTGTGCGATGGTCAAACTAACAATTCTCCGCGAGACAACTTCGAATAGGACGGCTTCAATTTTTTTTTAACCCGAAAAGCTCCGCCGCCTCTGGAGCCTGTAAACAAAAAATCGGAACGTTTTATTGGATATACTATTTTTTATATTTCTTTGAGCGAGACATACGGTGAACGAGAAAGATTAAAATGGTAACGTGGTCGAACGGAACGGCTGTTTTTCAACAAACGGCGTACCGTTTTTTTCCCGTTTTTTAATTGTGCGACGGCCGTTCTACGGAACGGAATTCGAAACTTTTTTATGACTCCTACTGTATATCTTCACAATGTTAATTTTAGGTACATGACCCATGAGATAACTCAGGTCATCACATGAATGTTATCTCATAGCTGTATTGCACAAGCTCATTACCCCAGTAGTAGTAGTTGAGGGTGTGGGGAGCCCCTAGAGAGTTTTACCAACTTTACACAGAGAGTTATTAACCCTAATGAACTACTTCAGTGAAGATATCTAGCGTGGAATAAACCATTTATTACACTTGTCAGAGTGATATGGCTAAATATTTTACTCTCAGGTTTTATTTTCACTGCCTCTGGCTCGTAAAAATAAATTAGCTCGTGAAACATTTCTCACCATATCACACTCTGACTCACGTAATAAGTACTATATATAACATTTGTTTTCTGGTATATGTGTGTGTGCATGTATGTTGTTTGTAAAACCTTTTCTCTGTAAAAATAGGGCTTAAGAGAAATGGATACAGGAAGTAGAGGCTTACCATACATAATTGTAATAAGAAGATGCAATCAGAGCAGATCCTACCATCATCGCAAGTCCTGACAAAGCCAGTGTGTATCTACGACTGATAAGGTCTGCCAGCTCTATTAAAAAAAAAAAAACAGATAGGAAACATATGCTTATGTATTATATTCACATATCACCAACAAATGGTCTCTCAGAAAAATGTGTTACTTGGGTTACTTTCTCTCTTTGAGTGCATTTCAAGATAACATCATTTAATGTTAAGGGTGCCCTGCCACCGGGACCTGTGGTCGTTTAATCATTCAGTATAATACCGCAGAACCGCCCGTAACCCAACCCTCGCATGCAATCTATTCACGCGTGGCCAGCTCTCAATTTCTACGCGGATCAATTAACTTTGGCGCCAAATTACCGCGAAGCAGGAGGACAAACGGGTCCCGAGCTATAACTTTATAACTGTAGTGTACTAGTCTGAAACAGTCACCTCAAATAACATATACTTTCAGGGTACAGAGTGAGGCTGTACTTGTGAAGCCATTGGAGCAGCTTAAAACTCTGTCTCAACGTGACCAACTCCATCCTGACTGGTACCAGCTCCTACTATTCCACCAACCTTGTATTCAGACTTGGCTGCGTATAGACTCCGTCATCATCACTTCAGTTCTTTCTGTCGGGATTGCTACCGCTATATTCTTCAGCCATATCACCTACAAGTCTGAAATTTGTGCTGAACTACCCCGCTCTCACTAATGAGCAACCAACTCCAAGCAACATTTGGAATACGCCGTCACTTCTGCTCCGGGGACTAACCTTTTGCAAAGTTACAACGGCCATCTCACGGCTCATTTTTGTATTTCTTATTTTTGTTTACAAATTGGCTCTTTTTAGAGCTACCACAAGTCAATTGATTATGCTCTTACCAATAAATTGCGCGTTCGCGGAGCTCAACGTTATGGGGGGCGGGGTAAAATAGCGAATCAGTAGTCAACTTGAAAATATAAATCGATATTTCGTGGAATTGTATCATTGAATTGAATCCAAATTTTGCGCACAAGCAGCATACCCCCCTTAGAATAAAGTTACAGAGAGATTTTTTTAGAATAACGCAGGAGTAAAACGGCACGAAAATTTTACTATTTACAAAAAAAGAATATAGATATTAGAAATATGGCTCTGTAATGTTGCGAAGAAGCCCGCTAGCTACCTCTGGAAAAAAAATGAGCAAGCTAGTTCCTTCGGCCGCTTCGAAATAACACCGAATAGTAGCCGGTGTGCAGAGCTGTATCGCTGTCCCAGACGGGTCTTCATTCTTCAAATTTGGCTTGCTGGAGTCCTCTATTGGTGCTCATTCCATCTGTAACAACAAAGTAAGCCCACAGTACACAGAAAAAGAAATATAAAGACATAGCAAAAACAGTCAATTTGCGGTTACGGGCCTCGGTTTCCGGTGGCAGGGCACCCTCCAACAGTGTTTGATATTATGTTGTTTGATATGAATTATACAGTCGTCGAGACTTATATAGAGCTAAATCCAGTCAAAGATAGAATTATCACTGTTCTGTCATGTTATTAGCAAGTAAGTTGTTAATAGTGAGACACTATCGGAAGTGTATAATTTGGTGATTATATATTATGTGTGCACATATGGACATATAATGACATATTATTGCATGTGATTAAACTAGAAATTGACGGTCATTGGGTGCACAGCTGACTTAAATGATAAAATAATTTCACCCCTGAATGCAACATACCACAGATCTAGAAGTATCTAGAGAGCTACTAAATAACGATATTTCTTCACTAGCATGCCATTGCAATCACTCCATTAACATGAGTATGCTACAAAACAATAACTAAATATTAGATTCTCACTTCAACCAACCCCATCTAAATACTAGCAGAAAGATTATAAGTAAAAATTTTCATCGATTTAATTTTTAATTTAAAAGCCACTCTAGTCTCCAATTAGTAGGACATGACACTATTTCATCTCCCAATTTTTTGTGACTTACTGCCAGCAAATAGTGATCCAACGACACATCCCAGACCACTTAAGGCGATGAACAAACCCTACAACCAAAAACAAACAAACATAACAACAAGGCCATGCGAACTTGCCCAGCAAACGCTAACCACAAGGGCTGTGCTGTCGTCTGATCCTACGCTGCAAGTTTGAGCCGTACTATTGGTAAACATCTGAGGGAACATAGATGGAAAGTTCTCTTGAAAACCTTTCATTTCCAACATACCACTCATAGAACTGTAATACAAGAAAGTCTGCAGTAAATTAATGTTATGACCCCATGACCCCAAGTGAGACCTTTAGCTTTGGCAGTATGGCTTAGGGTGGGGCCTTTGCAGTTGTAATTAGCCCCTCGCCCTTTCCCTGCACTTCGGGATGGCTTCTGCTTGGGGGGAAGTGGCTTGTGAGGGTTGAGCTAACTCCCTCACAGCCCACCCAAAGCCTTCACAGTGACTAGGAAGTGAAGTCACTGGAAGTGTTTATCCAGTCCCTTTACTCCCTCCTACACTCCTCCTGTGCTTAGGGAGTTGGGTAGGAGCCAAACAAATAGAAGCTCCTCTTGCCACCTTGCTATAGCTTAGGTGAATGCCCCTGCTCTACTAACCACTGGTTTTAACATACTATGACACAGTTGGTCAATGTATGCTCACACTTATGAGGTTTGTGTACAGACCCAATTCAATATTAATGCAGCTCATATATTGCATACTGAAACCTTTTATAAAACAACAACACATGGTCTACAGTCCATTCTACTAGCTACCTACCTGGTTATCTAACACTTTTATTGCCCACCATTGAGAATAATGTACTCCCCAAATGTTAAAAGGATACCACAAGATTACAATTGCACTTTTTTTTTGGTAAAGATACAAGTAAACGATAAATAATTGAAGCATTATTATTATTATTATACTAATATTTTCAACCTGACATCAGATAGAAAAGCTTCTGGCTTCAACACTTACAAACTAATGTCTTTCTTCACCCTAACCATTTTGCCACTCTTATCTAAGCAGTGTGTTTAGAGTGAGCACAGCACGCTTAACCACATTTTGAGTAACCAAAACTGTCTGCCCAACTACTTAGGTAATAGAGATGCTCCCTCTAGTAATGGCTTCTGGTCGACTCGCTAGTTCTAATTACATACTAAAACACAAGTGCTAACCTGTTGTGATAACCTGTTATAATGCCTCCTAAGGCCACAAAAAGCGCCAGAAACCAAATTTTAAGCATAGTTTAAAGTGACCCTTTTGCTTCTCAATACATCCACTAATCCATCGGGGCGTAGTAAGGGCTAAGTTAAACAGATTTTCTCTCTTCTAAGTTCCTTCATCTCGTATGTTTTGTTAGGTAAAGCATAGTCGATTGTAAAGATTTACGTGTCATTATTGTATTCATATTTCCGGTGCACATAATCATTGACGTTGTTGTTGCAGTAAGAGGAATGTGGTGTAGTGGTCTAATTAACCCTCAGTGCGCATAACCCTCAGTGCGCATGCGCCTGAGGGTATATAGTAGTCAACCGGTCATTCATTCAGTCAACAACGGATCTCGAAGAGTACGGCTACCCAGGCTTTGAAAGCGACATCAAACTATAGCACTTCACAGAGTAAGTCCCTTTAATGTGCCAGAATTTTTAGTTTTGACTTAGTTTTGAAGAAAAAGCGAATAGAATTTCAGTCTCCTACAATCGTACGTTACGGTAATGGGAACCGCCCCTTAAAAACTTGCTTGTCACGTGAGCCAGCTTGCAGGTTGCAAATCACTTTTAAATAGCTAACAATTACTTCGATTGAGCATGAGGTGGTCCGTGGCATAGTTCTGAGTGAGCGAACAGCTAACCTAGAAGTCTCTGGTTCGAACCCGAGTAGACGATTTTTTTTTTCATTTTTTTTTTCTTGCCTTATTTTCCTCTTCCTACGGTTTTTATTGCTTTCCTACCTTTTCCTTTCATTTCCTCTTTCTTTTGTCCCTCTTCATTGTCTTTTTCTCTTTCCTGCCTCTCTTCATGCCACTTCTCTTTCTTTTTTTTTTGTTTCTACACTTTTCCTTTTCTTTATCATACTAGCTAACTAGCGCTGAGGGTTTGCATTTCAGTGCTCTAGTTACTTTCTTTTTTTCTTTTTTCTTTTTTTTTCTTTTTTTACGGCGTAGTGGTTAGGTAAAGGGTCTAGTTACACCATACCGCCGACTATGGATGAAGTGATTTTGTTTATTAGTTGAAATACAGTCCATGCATGACGTGAAGTGGACTTGTGTGGAAGGATCTGAACGGGTGGCATCCTAAACTAACGTGCAGACAACCAGATTTCCAGGCCCCATGTCGCACCGTCAAGTCTGATCACATGACTTCATGTGGTCTATTTTGGCAGAAGTCTGGATGAAGTATGAATAGTTGTGACAGTTTGGCCTCTTACAGACCAAATAATGCTCACCAAGATTATCACATGTATTACAAGGCATCATCATCAAGTATAGTCCCCTCCCCCTCCCCCCCCCAAAAAAGTTAGGCCTTCCAGGAGTACTAAAGTATTATTTTAACTCTTCCCATTTTTATGCTATATATGGCTAGTTGATGATTAATCAATCACTTAAATTACTACACATAGACAGGCATGACAATCACAAATTATAAATAGCTACGCATAGTCAGGCATGTTATACAATGCCAATGTACATATGAGCCACAATACAATTATTGCCTTTGAGAAGTATCTAAGACACAAACCACACAACACACTCATGCTTTCAATTTGGGTTGCTCCTGCTCAAAACATTAATTATTCTCGTGATACTGATTTAACAGCAGCGGACTGTATACATTGTTAGTTTTAGTTTCAAACTAAAACAACATCTTTGTATGCTTATTTTTGCCATGCATGTGTAGCTTTGTTTCTTCAAAAAAACTATTCAATTTGGTTAACATATTGTTTTACTTCTCTTCACTGGACTACATAGCTAGGTGGAAGAATATTGCCTTTCTTGTAACAACTCAAAACTCAAATAGTCATCATGGGTCCCGGGACTCCTTAAAAAGTGTACTTTTCCACCAAAAGCTTACATAGCATAATACTGTAGCTATTAGTATGAAATATTGAGTATCAAATATAATTATTTTTAGTAATAGTTTAGAAAGTGTTAACATAATAATATGGCAATTTGGACTATCTAGCAAGTGGAAGACTTGTCCCTGAAGCGAGTTATCAGCCGATCACTTTCAAGTAGATTCTTGAAAGGGTAAGACCTACTAGCAGGTATCCGTCAGACAGAGTCCCTGTACGAAGCACTGGTCAACAAGGTTTGCTGCACCACACGTCTTCCCATGTCAATAGACTTAGTGGGTTGTAACTATGGTTGTAAGGCCTCACGCGAGACTAAAAAGCATGACATAATAATGTTAACGAGTATGATGACGGTTAAAGAGGAAAGTTATTGTTGAGGTCTGAACAAATAAATAATTATTAGTTTAGAAAGTGTTAACATGACATGGCAATTTATATCTTTGTTTAACAATTTCAAGGTGAATTGGATAAAATAAAGTTTTCTTTGCTAGTTTTATTTATTCTTTATCCACTCTACTGGCAACTAGCTTTAGTTTCAATGGAATGTATTGTCTTCTAAAATAATTTAGTTATAGTTTTTTTTTCATGTTCTCTACGTACAGCAGTTTTAGTTTCTTACCAAAAGTAAAATACCCCAGTCACACAAATCTCTATCCACATCCCTGTACTATTATATTTTGACGACCCAAAGCACTATCCAACTGTTCAAAACCATTAATATAGACTAATTTCAAGCAATTGGGATAATGTCATAACTGCTACAGTAGTGAGAGTAGCTACAATCAATTCACAAGTTCACCGTCAATAAAAGGAATCTCCAAAACATTAATTTGCACTCCAATATTATAATAAAAATGTAATACAAGTATATAAATGCAACAATCTATAGAATCATAAAATAACATTGTACAATCTACTATCAAGTATCTTATTGTCAATTTTCTACAAACATGGCTAACTATAGTTATACTAGTTATAATATTTCAATTCTTGGCCACACTAAAATTGTGACTCAGACTGAGGATAGTCCTCTAAAGGAGAGTCTTTATCATTTTCATCTGAATACTGATCCTCCAGGAATAAACCTAAACTCAATCGCCGCTCAGCTTTCTTGTAAGAACTGGACAGCTCCACACTTTCAGTAGCAGGAGGAGTAGTATTAGCTACACATTAAGCATGGATAGAAATGACACAGATTTATGAAGTTTTGTTATGATTTTCAGCATGCCAATTGTGACATAGTTCATACACCATAAAATAATCAGGGTTTCATAGAGAAGTGGGGGACCTGCAATTTCCCACACGAAGTGAAAGTTATTTATAAGATTTCCTTATGTGAATTATCTATTGCCAAATATGTTCTATTGTTCAAAGAAGTGTTTCTGTGCTGGTCCATTACGAAGTCAATTTACTTGAAATGACGAGCATTATAGACAGGCATAAACATTAGTTTTAATTTGATCACAATACCTTTTTTGAAGCAGTATAGGTACAACCAATTAAGGCAAGAGGATTAGAGTGCTCAACATCTCAGAGAAATGATGGTAAGTGTGCTAATGCATGAGCAATAAAAACAATTCACCTTGGGTAATATAACGATAGTCTACAGTACACATGGGAGTATTCAGGAAGACTGGGGGAGGAGGGCCAAGGGGGGCCTCTTCCAACTGAGCTTAATCAAATATGCCAACAGTGACAATTCCATACACAGACAACTGCATGCTAACTTATGCTACTCATTCATAAAATAATGTCTAAAATATAATCGATCATTAATTTTTCAATAAATTTCGTAAGTTTTTACCTGAATATATTTCAGCCTCTTCCTGTCATTAATGCAGTACGTATTACTATCTCAACAGACATCAACTATTTTTATCTACCCAGCTCATCACACTGCCCATGAATATCAAGTGAATATACTACTGATATGACAAGAATACATTCTTAAAAATCACTCACTTTCAAACAAAGTAGAAGGTTGGACTTTGACACCAACATGAGATGGAGTTTCCAAAAAGTGGAGATTTCTGCCAGAAAGACTTGATGTAGTACTTGAAGAAGAATTCCTTCTCTCTGGCTTGTCTGTTACCTAAAGCAAAAAAATATATTCAGCAGTAGTCAGATATCAGTGCATTGTTTTGTTGTTGTTATTGTTGTTTTTGCTACCAACTTGCATACCATCATTGTTGGAAGTCTATCACGAGCCATTCGATCTGAAAGCACATCAGGAGACACACCCCCAACCTATAGAGTTCAAATTTATAAAATACCAGCATATTTTATAATAAAACATGATCAATCTAATGTTGTAATAAGATATTTTAAATAATTGTAGAGAGAGAGACATAATATACTATTTTTACAAAGCTATTAATAGCTATTATTGTGTATTATTTTTAAACTTTTACTCATTACTTCATAAACGTTTCAACCTTGATAAATACCTTGAAGTCAAAACTAGTATCTAATGCAATGAACGAAGTTTACGTAGGAGTGCAAAGGGAGAGGGGGACAGCAAAAAAAGTGGGGGGGGAGGGGCTTAAATGTTGCTATGAGTCAGCAAATTTTTGTCACTCAGTAGCATGTGTTTTTATAAACAAACAAGAGCAAGTAACACTAATGTCATGTGTTTTATCATGAAAAACAACAACAACTAAATATAGATAGGAAAAACAACAACTAAATGTAGATAGGAAAGATGCTGCAGACAATAGTAGAACATGCAATTCTCTTTTGAATAGCAAAGCCTTCTAGAGATTAATCAACACATTCTTTAGCTCAATCCAAATGAAGAATTCACTGTAACGAAACATCATTGCACACACTGCAGTGAAATTTCATGTATAAATAAAAATCATCACTTTATGGTAGCAGTGCACGAGTGCAAGGTCCTGAAGGAAGTCAGCATAGTTTGTAACGTCTTTAAGTATGACCTCCAGTTAGGCTGGTCTGATTTGAACCTGAAATATCTATCTGTGATTTAACAGTAAAAGGTTCAAGAAATGTAATTCGTATATTAAAGTATGTATAGTCTCATAACTAATGCCCAACATTGGTAACTAGCTAGACTGTATTAATTATTGAGGAACATCACTTCTTTACAGAAATGGTATTCTATAGCAAAATGGTAAAGGGGAGAACAGCAGCCTCCTTCATAATAAAGTTAAATGGGCTACATCACATCCTGCCCCCCCCCCCCCCCCCCCCCCCCCCCCCCCCCCCACCCCCCATATTAAGTCGTATTCTGTGTATTTTGTTCTTGAATCTCAAAGCCTTACAGGATTGGGTGGAAGATATATATTGTAATCATCAATAAGAGCTTTTTGTCTCCTTCTCTTCTTCAGATTCATCCAGTGTCGCTGAAGCAAAAGTGCCGCATAAACTTCGGGAATAGTGTGATCTGATTGTTAAAAAAAAGCAAACAAAAATTAAAAGAAATCCAGAGTATATCAATTACCTACCTTTTTCTGAAGCCAAGAATGAGGCATATCTATCTGGCTTGATATCTGGGAAACACTTTCTAAGCTTCTCTTTTAATTCAGAATTGCATGCTATCTGGCATTGAGGGCATCCTTTAGTGAGAGAAAAATATGGGATATCATTAATATGCAGTGTCCAGTCATATTTCACCAACTCACCTCCACATTCTATATCTAGAGCATATCTTACTAAAGCCATGAGCGTTGAATTAAATGTCACTGTTTGCACTTTCTCACTTACACCCTTTTCTGATAAAACTACCGTCTCCCTTATTGGAATATAGAGATGCATCACTTTCTATTAATAAATATACAGAGATAAATAGTGAATACTTTCTTTCGCAGGAAGTCATAACATATTACCAGTAGTAGAGGATCATTAAAAAAAACTCATGCTACTTTATTCACAAAAGTGAGCACATCAAGCGTCCTATGGCAGTATACTTGCTAGTATACTCAATAATAAATATATATTATTCATTTGATACAGGAGAATATCATGAGTCTGTTGGCTTAGTATTTACGCGAGTGCTGCAGGCACGAGCGTAAATACCGCCAATCAGACGAGTGATATTCTCGGGTATCCAATAGATAATAAATTTATTAGGTACTGCTCATGCGCGAATACCTTGGTAACAAGAAATTTACCTAGGGGGACGTAATAACCCAACGCAATAACTATGAACACAGGTGATATGGAAAAATATTGCCCTAAGACACATCCTGTTTACTTTAATGCATTTTCTATGTGGCAACAGTTATCAGGCTCTGTTCAGTACCTAATAAAGCTAGGTTAACCATGAAAGAGTGATGTTTCTGCACACCAAGCTCTGAAATCTGCACCTATGGTGCTTATTATTATTATTATTTTTGAATTTTGATCGGTTTATCCTAGACCAATTATTGATCTTTGATTTTCATAGTAGCTATTCTAAATTAGATTGCACTGATAAATGTGTCGACATCGTATAATAAATACAAACAATAACATTTTCAAAGGGGGAATTATTGATAGACTAGAGATGTCAAAGAATCAGCTGGATTAAAGCACACTGAGTACAAAGATAATGCTACAGTATGGAAGATGTAACTTACCCTGTAAGCAATGTGGTCTGGGCAATGAATTCCCCAACCCACAGGAGGTTCAAGGTTTCTCAGCATGAGGAAGACGTTGTCTATGGTCAGTATGCCCCTTAAGAAAAGGAAGTTAAAAAAAGTGTAATGTCAATGTTTGAGTACACACACACACACACACACACACACACACACACACACACACTCACACACACACACACGAGAGTTTGATTAAGTAATAACAGCAGCTTCATTTATCAGTATTATACTTACGTTCCCTGTGGATCATATTCAAGCCATGCATTGTTGAACTTCTTTAAGTCAAAATCCGTCAGTTGGGACCTGTCCATTGTGACATACTCAAAGTGATCAATGAAAACCGCAACAAAAAGATTTAAGACCTAAGCCAAGCACAGACATTTTGAGTGAGCACACAATATGAAATCTACAGTGGAACGAACCAAGATGACAGAGATGAAGTAAAAGGAGAGATAAAAAGGAATTGCAACGTCATTTCCACATGTATCGGACTCAGTAAACAAGCCAGTACAGTTGTTGCACATTTGCTCAGAATAAGAGTTGACCATTACATCCTGCCAGTTCTCACCAGTACCAACACGTATGATCAGGAGGAGGGCAGCTGGAAAGTTGCCGTAATTGTTATATTCATGAATTCCTAAATCCTCAGATTGATCCACTGATCCTTGATAAATGTTCCCAAAAATCTGTCAAAAGGACTCAATATAGGTTATATTATAATATATATATATATAATACTTATAGCACGAGTCAGAGTACAATATGGGAAAATATTTTACGAGCACGCAAAATATTTTCACGAGCCAAAGGCGAGTGAAAATGTGGCGTGAGAGTAAAATATCATTCCAATATTGTACGACGAGTGTGATAAGTGATTTATTGCTTCTTTGAAATTTTTCTCAACCGGTTACAATACAATTTTCATTGATTTTACTCGCTACGCGCGCGCTACAAGGAGCGTACAATATAAACCGTACAATATGTAAAAATATCAAAGCTGCAATAAATAATACTTATAGCTTGAAATGCAGCTTTGATATTTTTACTTGAATATTTCCGCATCACGCGAGCGTTCTGTATTATTCTCCCATATTGTACGGTTTATATTGTACGCTCCTTGTAGCGCGCGCGTAGCGAGTAAATTCAATGAAAATTGTGTTGTAACCGGTTGAGAAAAATTTCAAAGAAGCAATAAATCACTTATCACACTCGTCGTACAATATGGGAATGATATTTTACTCTCACGCCACATTTTCACTCGCCTTTGGCTCGTGAAAATATTTTGCGTGCTCGTAAAATATTTTCCCATATTGTACTCTGACTCGTGCTATAAGTATTATATATATGTGTGACAGTACTTGGGAAAAGGGACCAATTACGTAAAATAAAAAATGTACAGTAGAGCCCAAACACCGACAAAAGAATTTTTTTTTTTTGGTTTTCTTTTTATTGGCCCACAGGAATCTCCTACCCTTTAGCTACACTGACACCAAATTTGAGTGGCTGAAACCGTTGTTAAAGGTCCGAGCGCCCTGTTTAAACACAGTCACCTTTTACTCTCTATTTTGACCTTCCGTGCGTGCACGGAAATCCAACCCGCGAGTAATTAAAAATCATGGGCGAATTCAATTTGTTGCCTAAGCAACAAATTACTCCTACCTCGGATTAAATTCTTATAAGTTTTTGTTATAGCATTGCAGCAACAGAATAGAAATAATAAATGTGAATAATAATCAGCAAGTCTCTGACTGGACGAAGGTTTCAGTGATGATGAGGACTTTTGTCACACTGCAACAAGAGAAGGCAACACATTTTGAAAGTCCATCATTTTTGTTCATTGATTTAAAAAGATTCCTATTGTTCATTTGTTTCAAAAAAAGGCAACAAGCTGGCTGCAAGACAAATATAGTCCTAAACTTAGCTAGCCAGTGAACTAACAAACCAAGCTAGTTGATCATTTCTAAAAGAGTGACTGTGTTATAGTTACCATGACTTACTGTAACTATCAAACTGTTGGAAAAACAGAAAGAAAAAAAAAGAAGCACAAAACGGCCTGCAAAATTATGTCTATACGCATCTAGTGCTATTTAAAGCCATACCTGTCTAGTACTCTTACACAATGTAGGGTCTAAACTGAGTAAGGCCTCCCCCATCAATGAAGTAAGCGGCCCCAACTATAACTTACTGCCGTTCAGCTGATCGCCACCATTTTCCAAGCATAGGTAACAGTCTTACGTAACCCGTAACGCGGACTTCCGGTTAGATTACGGAATTCAACGTTAACTCCGCGAGAAATTGAATAAGAAGTTTTAATCGCAGTTTTCTCGAAATAACTGTGCTCAAGTTGTTCAGATTGCCGCTCTATATTTAGTGAACCAAGCAGCGCCTGCTTATAAACTTGGTATCAAAACACTCCATAAGAAGTGCTCTACACAGTGGTATGAATAACTCATTTTTCAATTTTTAACGCAATTGGTCCCTTTTCCCAAGTACTGTCACATTTTAT